>Ga0326728_10002183_pt1 | contig 66293 bp, 61 predicted proteins | sample MB3enrmetagenome_FD_207602 | JGI IMG/M metagenome (GOLD analysis project Ga0326728, IMG submission 207602) | Lab enriched peat soil microbial communities from McLean, Ithaca, NY, United States - MB31MN | ecosystem: Environmental > Terrestrial > Soil > Wetlands > Peat | place: USA: New York...
CGCTCGACGCCGGTCAAGATGGATTCCGCTATGACGTTGGCAGTTGCCCGGTCGATTTCCAGGATCGCCGAATCGGTGGCCGTGCTCAGTCCTTCGAATGCAAAGAGCTGACCGGCCCCGGTGCCCGTCAACTCGGGCTCGGTGATCGATGGAGTGAAGGGACCGACAACGTGCAGCGCAAACGATGTCGTGTCGATCCACGCCAATTGAGAGGGATCGGCTTGAGCACCGATGTAGAGCGTTTCGCGGCCTCCGACCCCATTGCGCACGAAGCCCATGCCGAATTGCGAAAATCCAGTTTGGTTGGGTACGAAACGCGTGGGCAAGCAAGAAGCGTTCGTCGTGTGGACCCGATAGAGGTTGCCATCCTCGAACGCGACATAGGCCCAACCGGACCGGGCGACTGCCATCGAATTGGGGAAGCTCGTCGTCCCAGGACAGGCGATGGTGCCGATCCTCACGAACGACGCGGTCACCGGTTGAAAGCTGAGAAGATCCGCGCTCTCGCTGATAACGAAGATGCGCGTGATGCCACCCGTGCACGTGGGATCGTTGCCTGGGGCTCGGACGTCGATGCCCGGGAGCGCATCCTCTTGCACGTCGGATTCCGCATCCGCATCGGTGGTCGCATCGCCGTCGACGCTCGCATCGGCATCAGCTCCAGCGTCGCGAGCGGAGTCCGCCAAGAACACGTCCACCGCGGCGACGTCGGCTGTCGCGTTCCGCTCGGAGACAACGTCGATGGCGGCAACGTCGAGGCGCGCGTCGACCGCGATCACGTCGATTGGCTGGGCCCGATCTTCGTCTGCGGCGTCCGGCGTCGCATCGAATCCGTCGCTCGATCGACCGTCGGACAGGTTGGGGATCGTAGACACATCCAGGGGCAATGCCGCAACATCCACGAAGTCCGGTCCGTCGTCCGGCACGCTCTCATCAACGCCCGGTGGGTCGGTCAGGGGCAGACCCGAACGGCTGCCGCACGCAACGAGACACGCGAGGCAGGCGAAGGACAGAACGTTGGATCTCATCGGGGCGATCCCCTTCAATGGCGCATTCTACGCGACCAGGATCGCGAAGAACAGCCGGCAGCAGGATGGCCGTCCAGCGAGAGCGGTTTTGTGGCGCACCCTCAAACACGCGCTCGCCCCGCGGCGGGGACGCCGATGCGTCGCACGGTGGAACGAGCCGATCGCTCGCGTCCAATACCCTCGGGGCCATGGTAAGGCAACGACGCGAGGCCATCCGACAGTTCGTGGAGTAAACTGCATCCGACCGCCCAAGGCGACGGGTTCAATCCATTTCGTTTCGCGAGGAGAGTAGAGCGATGGGTATTAACTTCAAACGTGCTTCCGCGCCGATTCTCGCGGAGGCCGCTAGCTTGCTTATGTGTGCGGCGTGCAGCTTGGACCCGGGGAACGTGGTCAACGAGAGCGTGGACGCCGGCGATGCGAGCACATCGAGCTCGAGCAGTGGCTCGAGCGGAAGCGGGAGCGGCGGGGGTTCGACAAGCGGCGGCGTGTCGAGCAGCAGCAGCGGGTCTAGCGGCTCGAGCGGTTCGGGAAGCGGTGGCTCGGGCGCAAGCAGCACGAGCGGCTCGGGCGGGAGCAGCGGATCGGGCGGGAGCAGCGGATCGAGTGGGAGCAGCGGATCGAGCGGGAGCAGCGGATCGAGCGGGAGCAGCGGATCGAGCGGGAGCAGCGGATCGAGTGGGAGCAGCGGATCGAGTGGGAGCAGCGGATCGAGTGGGAGCAGCGGATCGAGCGGCAGCAGCGGATCGAGCGGGAGCAGCAGCGGGGTGACGACCGACGATCCCACGTGCACAAGCTACACGGCGCCGGTCGTGGCCGTGCTGACTCCCATTGACAGCAGCACGACCCAGCTCATTGCCAACATGAGCCAGCAAAATGAGATCGACCTCATGAGCAACGACCCAAGCTGCACGGACTACACCGATCCGAAGTGCCCCTTTCACTCGCAGGGAACGACGGTCGGGTCCACGACGATTGGCTATTACGAGATGCGTGACGGTCCTCGAGGCGTCCGCGGAACCGAGTGGAACCAGCAAAGCACCACGTGGGCTGTTGCCGAGGCGCGAGCCGCCTCCTTCGACACAACCCTCGAGTACAACGTCGGGCTAGCCCAGGGTCAGGAGATGAAAGCCCTGGGCAATGACTTGGCACTCGCACCCGTCGTCAACACTTTGCGCAACCCCCTGTGGGCTCGAGCGCAAGAGACGTACGGTGAAGACCCGGTATTGCTCGGCGAAATGGGCGCCGCGTTCGCCAACGGTATGCAGCAGACGGTGGCTACGTGCGTCAAGCACTTCGTGGGCAACGACACCGACAACAATCGGATGACCGCCAATGCCGTCGAGAATGAACAGACGCTGCGCGAGAATTACACGCGTCCCTTCGAAATCGTCGTCAAGAAGGCCGATCCGGCCTGCGTGATGGCCGCGTACAACGAAGTCAACGGCATTCATTGCACCGAGAACACCCACCTGCTCACGGACATCTTGCGAACCGACTGGGGATGGACGGGATTTGTCGTCTCTGACTGGGGCGCGAGCGTCGCGGGCGACGGCGCGAAGAGTGTGACCGCGGGCCTGGATCTCGAGATGCCCTTCCGCTCCAACTCCTTCGACGTCCTGCCGACCGGTGTCACCGCCGCTCAGATCCAGCAGTCTGCCACCCGCATCGTGAACGCCCGCGCGAAGTTCAACGACTTCGCAGGCAACGCGGCGGGAACGTTGAACCCGGGAATTGTGACCGACGCGACGCACATTTCCGTTGCGAGGCAAACCGAGGAGGAGGGGGCTGTGCTCCTCAAGAACAACGGCGTGCTTCCCTTTGGGAGCAGCGTCAAGTCAATCGCCATCGTCGGACCGGACTACCAGCGGCCGATCGCCCCAACTGCAGCGGAGAATGGTTCGGCGGCGAAAGACGCGAATCCGTTCGTGTCCGGGCTTGGGGACCGCGGGAGCAGTCAGACCGTGCCTCCCCATGCGGTCTCGTATCTCAGTGGTATCACGACGCGCGCCGGCAGCGGCATAACCGTCACATCGAGCGCGGATGCGTCTGCCGGCGCCAATGCCAACGTGATCGTCGTGCCGGTGACCATGGCCCACGAAGACGAAGGCGAAGCGTACGGAGGCGGCGCGGACCGGGTCGACCTCACGCTGACGGACGTCCATCCCATTCACTGGGGAACTCCGAAGCCCACCGCCTTCATCAACACGCTGCGCACGACGTACCCGAACGCCAAGATCGTCGTGCTCCTCGCCGTAGGAAGCGCGATCGTGATGGAAGACTGGATGAACAGCGCAGACGCCATCGTTCAGACTTTCTATCCGGGCCAGGAAGGGGGAACCGCCGTGGCCGAGCTGGTCTTCGGCGACATCAACTTCTCGGGCAAGCTCCCCTTCACCGTGTCCGCGGATCCAACGGGCTCCGACTATCCCGCGTTCCAGAACGCGTCATCGCAGGCGAACATCGACTATCTACACGGCTATCGTCGGTTCGAGGCGAACGGCGTGACGCCGCGCTTCTGGTTCGGCTTCGGCCTGAGTTACACCACGTATGCGTACAGCAATCTCCAGGTGCTCTGCTCACACATCAGCACGACGGGCCGCTTGAACGTGCAGGTGACGGTGAAAAACACTGGTTCGGTGGCCGGCACCGAGATAGTGCAACTTTACATTGGCTATCCGAACAAGCTGACGAGCCAACCGCGTCCGCCGAAGGAACTCAAGGCGTTCACCCGCGTCACGCTCGCTGCGGGGGCGAGCCAGAATGTTCAGCTCAGCGTTCCGGCGACCGACATGGCGTACTGGGACATGGGGTCGAATGGGTGGGTGGTCGAGAAGGCCGTGACCACCGTCTACGTCGGTTCAAGCTCGAATCCTAAGGATCCGAACCTGTTGTCAGCGCCGTTCACGATCGAGTAGGTAGCAAGCTCCGAAACCGAGGAGCTCCTTGCCACGCTCCTCGACATCCCCGAGCTCGATCCAAGGCGCGCGTCTTCGAGAGGCCGACGATCGCGCTCCGCGAGAGGAGCTACCATGGATCGAACGTGTCCCGCGCGAGGCGCTCGCTGGTTCTGGACGACTGGTTTGGCGATGCTGCTTTGGGCGGGACCGGCCCGGGCTCAATCCATGGAAGTGACGGGAGGGCCTCCTCCAGAGTCGACTTCGCAGAGCCCGAGCGCTGCGGTCGCAGCCCCGGCCCCCGAGCCGATCCCGCAGGGGGCGGTGCCCCCGAACGCCTCGATGGGGCCGTTTCGGTCCGACGACGCCATCGCAGGACCGCGGCCGATGCAGGCCCCACCGAGCTTTGCACCGTGGTCGGCGACGCGATTCACACCGACGATGACGCTCGAGTGGCACGGCAGCTCGGAGACGGACGTCGGATACGCGCAGTACACCCACGACGCGGCGAGTCAGCGTCCGGAGGAGATCTACGATTTCCGCGGGCGTTTCGTCGTTGGGCCCCTGCTCACGCAGAACCTTGGCGCCGGATACTTCTTTCGCGGCACAGCGCAGTTCGTCGCGTGGCTGGTCGAGCAGCCGAACGTCTACCAGATCAACGTGGACGACGCCTACGTTCAGGTTGGCAAGAAGGGACTCTGGGACCTCGCGGTTGGGAGGTTCATGACCTGGCGCGTGTATCGCAAAGGTCTCGGATACGACCTCTACACCCTAGAAGATACTGGCGCGTCGAAAGCTGGCTTCGCGGCGAACAGCTTCTACGTCCACACCTACGAGGTGAGCGACATCTTCTTTCGTGATCTGCCCGAGCCGCACTTGGGGCGAGCGGCGCTTCACCTGTATCCAACTCCTTGGTCGGGCATCGAACTCGTTGGCCAGTACGGAAATTTGTCGACCATCAATCACGCGGGTGGACGTGCGGCCGCTGGAGTCGACTTTGGCGTGCTCAGTGTGGTGGGAGCCGGCGAATACCAACGCATTTCACCGACCCAACAGCAGGGTCAAGACGACCCGACCACGGGAGCCTTCGTCCCGTGCGACAGGTGCGGTATCCAAGAGCGTCGCGGCGGGGGCGGCGGCGCCGTGCTCAAGGTGAAGGGGGTCGAGTTCGGCGTGAACGGTGCGTATCAAAGGATCGAAGCCTGGTCGGCCGCAGGAGGGACCCTAGACATCTCGGCGTCAACAACGACGCAGAGCTATGGCGGGTATCTGGAATTGAACGTGGGACAATGGACGTTCCACCGCTCGCTGATCCTCGGAACGGGGATGAATGAGACCGAGCTTCTCTATGACGACAAGACCTGGGAGCGCCACACCCAATGGGCCGGCTACATCGCGTATCCTCTCGGCTTCAACAACGCGATGATCAAGTTCGTTATGTCCGAGGCCGAAGGCACGCACAAGACGCCGCAGGACATCATGACCCATGACCAAATGCTCGCGGGCCGCGTGCGAGTCAGGTTCGATTTCTGACGACGGGTCGGCTGCAGTCGCGGCTGACCCAGCGTGTGCCCCCCCAGGCGGTCAGTTGAGCAATCGCGCCGGCAGGTCATCTCCCGGAGTCCGGAACGTTCGCTCCCAGCTCTCGCGGTAAGCCGGCGTTGCGACCTGCGCCGGACCGCTGCGTCCAGCGGTGTCGTTGACCTGCGCGCCGGGCGTTTCTGCCGGAACGGTGCACTCGACGTGGACGTCGAAGAGAGTGGGCGACTCCGGGCGCGGCGATAGCCGGACCACGTCGCCTCCGGGCGCCAGCGGCGCGCCACTCTTGATCGGCCGAACCTCCCCCGTTTCAAGTCGACCGGGTCGCGCCCGAAGCACTCTGGTTCCCGCTCCGTCGTCTGTGGGGCTGTGCATCAGCACCACGTCGAAACCACTGGGATCACCCTTTTCCGACGCGCTGCCCGTCATGCAACCATAATCCTAGCGCTTCTCGTCGCGGACGCCGAGCCTGCCGCGCTCGCCCGAGCCGGAGGCCACCACGGCTGGATGCGGCTCGACCCGGAGGCCGACAAAGACGCACCTTGAAAGCTGAACATACAGGCAGTATAGGATGACCCGATGGACGACGCAAAGACCAGCAAGAGCAAGGCTGTCGAACTCGCGGTGGCGACGATCGAAAAGGAATACGGAAAGGGTTCCATCATGCGCCTCAAGCAGGGTGCGAGCCTCGCTGATGGAATCCAAGTGGTGTCGACGGGAAGCGTCGGTCTGGATATCGCGCTCGGCATCGGGGGCTATCCGCGCGGGCGCATCATCGAGATTTATGGACCGGAATCCAGCGGTAAGACGACGCTAACGCTGCACGCCATAGCGCAAGTCCAAAAGGCGGGCGGCGTGGCCGCGTTCGTCGATGCTGAGCATGCTCTCGACCCATCCTACGCGCGACGGCTTGGCGTTCAGACCGACGAACTGTTGGTCTCCCAGCCCGACTACGGAGAGCAGGCTCTAGAGATCGCCGACATGCTCGTTCGTTCCAACGCGGTCGATTTGGTCGTCATCGATTCGGTCGCTGCCCTCGTTCCGAAGGCCGAGATCGAGGGAGACATGGGCGACAGCCACGTCGGCGTTCAGGCACGGCTGATGAGCCAGGCGCTGCGCAAGCTCACCTCAAATGTTTCGCGCAGCAACTGCCTCCTCGTCTTCATCAACCAGATCCGAATGAAGATCGGCGTGATGTTCGGGAGTCCGGAGACGACGACCGGAGGCAATGCCCTCAAATTCTACGCCACGGTCCGCCTCGACATTCGGCGAATCGGTGCGATCAAGGAGGCGACTGCGGTTGGGGGGAAGGACCCGGCAGTTATCGGCAACAGGACGCGGGTGAAGGTTGTCAAGAACAAGCTCGCCCCGCCGTTTCGAGAGGTCGAGTTCGACATCCTGTACGGCCAAGGCATCTCCCGTTCGGGAGACGTCATCGATCTGGCTTCCGACCTGGGTATCATTGAGAAGAGCGGTGCCTGGTACTCCTTCGGTGGGGAACGCATCGGCCAGGGTCGGGAGAACGCCAAAGCCTACCTCGACCAGCACCAAGACGTCATGGATCGAATTGAGGGCATGGTGCTTGCCAAGCACGGGATCCAACGAGGGGCCTCCCCGAGCGTCACGCCGTCGGAGAGCAACGGAGCGGGACACGCCGAAGAGAAAGCAGCGCGCAGGAACTCTGCCGCGTCGAAGAACTCCTCGTAGTTAGTCGCCGTGGTGGGAGCCACGAATCGGGGGCCCCTACCCCACCGTGTCAAGCGCCATGTCCGCTTGAGCTCGAGATTGCGTGGACGCAGCCTTTTCGCGTGTTGTGGGTGCCAAGTAAGTGTTTGATTTTACTGCGCGTCCTTCGGTTCCTTGACACGCTGCCGCCCGTCCTCTAACCCGCTGCCAGGAGGCCAGTGATGGGCAGTCGGACCGTCGTGCCCGTTCTGCAAGTAAGCCCGGCAGGGGCGGGACGGATGTTTCGAGGTCGGATGCTGGCATCCACTCGGCCGCAGACTGCCGTTGCCATTCGCATCCCCGAGCGGACGGGCACCCAACTCCGTCTGGTTCTCCCCACCGCGGCGCCTCGACTGTTCGTACACGAAGGTGCCCGTCAGGCGCTCGATCGACGGCTGCGCAGCGCGTTCGTTGGTCCGGTGATCCTCTGGATCACCGACAATCGCCACTCGATAATCACGCACCGCGTCGTGCACGGTGTCCTCCACGTCCGCGCACATCACATGTTCTTGGACGCGCCGCTGCCCGTGATGGACGCGCTCGTGCGCTACATCGTTCGCGGTGATCGAGAAGCCAGCGCCGTTCTTGGGGATTACATCGACGAGAACGGTTTTCGCCTTGCTCGCCGAAAGCGCAACGTGCCGCTCGTCACCAAGGGCAAACACCACGACCTTCTCACCATCTACCACGCCGTGAGCGACCGATACTTTGGCGGCTCGACGAGCGCGCTCATCACGTGGGGCAAGAAGCCCACGAAGAGGTCTGCGTGTCGGAGAACGATCAAGCTGGGCAGTTACAGTGCGTTCGACCGCCTGATTCGCATTCATCCGACGCTCGATCAACGGTGGATCCCAAGGTACTTCGTAGCCTACGTCGTCTACCACGAGATGCTGCACCAAGTGGTTCCCGGAAGCCGAGGTCTGGGAAGAGTGAATCTCCATCCCCCGGAGTTCAAAGAGCGCGAGCGAGAATTTCGTCAATACGATCGTGCGATCAAATGGGAGAGGGCACACATCGATCGTCTCTTGCGGTCGTAGCGCGGGCTTGTTTCCGATCGGCAGTCGCAGGTCTTGCGGCTCTTGCCGCGGCATGTGCGCGGCCGGTCCCCGTTCAGCCGCGCGCGGGGCTTTCGGGCGCGGGTGTCGTCCAGCCGGCAGCGGACATCCATGCAGCGGCACGCGGGATCCAGATGGCGGGACCTGGCGTGCGGTCTCACGTCATCGGAACCATCGCGCGCCGAGCACTCGGCCCAGTGTCCAGCAGGAACGAGAACGGCGGCGTCGCTGCCTGGATTGTTTCGTCCGATCGCGGTTCTGGGCAAGACCTCGTCGTGGCGCCGTTCGGAATTGACGGCGCTCTTGTTGGAGAGCCTCGCGTGGCCGTGTCGCTTTCTCAGGAGGCGACCTCGCTCGTGGTTCGGGCCGCCGGCGGGTCCAGCGACGGGTGGCTCGTTGGCTATGCGACGCTGCTCGACCGGGGAGAAGCGCTCTCGGTGCTCGCGTTGAATTCGGAGGGCCTTGCGCGCGCCACGCCAGTGGACGTGCAGCGCACCAGCGATCACGTGCGCTGGGTCGATCTCGTTTCGACCCCCCGTGGACCTGTGTGCCTGTGGGCAGAGGAGTCCGCTGCCGGCAACGCGAATATTCTGGCGGCGCCGCTCGACCTCGGGGGCAAGCCTCGCGGTGTGCCTGTCCGCGTCGCGCAGGACGTAATCAGTTGGGCGGTCACGCCCGCCGATAACGGCGTTGCGCTCGCCGTGGTCGACGGCCCTGGGACAGGACAGCCCGAGCGCGCAGGTCCTCTGTCATGGCTCCGACTGGACGCCGAAGGCCGCGTGATCGGCGAGCGAGTGACCCTCGTGAGTTCGCCGACCGTCGGGTCCGACTTCGAGGTCGCCGCACTTCTCGGTAGTGACGACCACGACCCTCGTGCCGCGGGACCCTGGGTGGTTGCGTGGACGGACGGGACAGGCGATGACCCTCGGGTCACTCTCGTCGTACTGGAACGGGACGGAGTCGTTCGCGGACCGTACCGAGTGCCTGACGTCGTCGGTGGTTCGCGCCTGGTCGGACTCGCGTCCGGTGGGTCCGGAGTCGCGCTGGCCTGGGACGATTCGCACTCTGCAAACCACGGACCACGTGCGCTTCACCTCGCCCGCGTAACCATGGATGGAATCCCCAATCTCGGTGGCGCCCCCTCGCTTGAGGTAGCGGCGCGAGCCCATGTCGAGTTCGTCGGAACGCGTGACGGCTTTGCGCTTCTCGCGCCGTTGGCCGCGTGTGCAATCGACGATGCGGGTCGAGACACAACGGGTTTACCTCGGTCTCGCCCGCCGCCCGATGTCGCGCCGGCATCCGCAGGACCATGTCGTGGCCCCACGCTCCCGACGTTCATTCGCCTCGATGCAAACCTCGCTTCGTCCCAGGTCGAGCCCCTCTTTGTTGGCTCTGCGCAAGAGCCGGCCACGCTTGCCTGGCGCCTGGAATGCGTTGGAGACCGGTGCGCAGTCCTGGCAGCGACAAGCGCCAATCCTACGCCGGTCTTCTCGGTCGATCTCGTTCGGCGTCCATCGCGCTATCGAGCCCCGGTTGCGCCGACGCTCCCGACAGGCGTGGCTCGGGCTACGCAGGTTGGCACGCTGGCGACCGGTCAGCCCTTCGTCGAAGTGGCTGCCGCACCCCTCGGGGGCGAGACGCTCGTCGCGACCCTGACCAATGGGACAGGATCTGGGCGACGCCGGGGATCGCACGGGGCCGGCGGGGCCATCGTGTCCCTACGACGGCTCGCGGGGGACGCCCCACCAGCAGGACCGACTATCCTGTCGAATCGCGCAGTGGCCGTGGGAGGCGTCGCTCTCGATGCGGCTAGGACTCCGACGGACGGGGCGATTGTGGCGTGGGTCGGGCGCGATGGGTCGCATGCCCAAGTGCACGTGGCCCATATTGCGGGACATGGACACCTGCCGGAGGACGTCAAGCTCACGCACGGTCGCGGTACGGCGAGCGACGTGGCCGTCGCGTGGACGGGCGACGGTTGGCTGGTGGCTTGGGTCGACACGCGCGATGGCAACGGTGAGGTGTATGCTACCAAGCTCGACCGCAACCTGAAACGAGTCGCGCGTGACGAGAGGATCACGCACGCCCCCGGCGACGCTTCGGACGTCGTCCTTCTCGTCGCTGGCAAGACGGCGTGGGTTGCGTGGAGCGATCCTCGGGAGAGTCCGGACGACGGACGCGGCGACGTGTACGTGACGACCCTTCGGCTCGACGACGCGACGCCCGCGTCCAAGGAGATCCGGGTGCTTGAGACCGCCGCGAACTCCAGGTCCCCGCGCCTCGCTCCGGTCAGGGATGGAGCTCTGGTCGTCTGGGTGGAAGATGCGCCGACGGGCGTCGACGCCCCCGGTGCCGTTTTGGCCGCACGCGTGAGCGATGCTGGCATCGTTCTCGGCGCCCCAAGCAAGCTCACACTCGCCGCCGAGGGGACGCCCGAGACCGTCGCACTCGAGCAAGCGCCTGCTGGGAACGTGCACGTCATGGTCGCGCGATCTCCGAGGGCTGCCGAGGGGACTGTGTCGATCGATGGGCTGACAGTCAGTTCGTACGGTTTGCAAGTTGGCGTGGCTTCGTCGATCGTCGATCTCGAGGCCCCGGCTTCGTTCGAGGAATCGTTCGCCCTCGCCGAGGGGGCCTTGTTCTATCTGGACGTCGGCGGCGCGGAGCGCGGTTCAGGCCCCGGAGGGCGCCGCCTGCGACGCGTCGACGTGAGTTGGCCGCCCTAGGCCGCGGAAGTGTTTCGCCCCCCAATTGGATGCCCTCTCGGGCGGGTGGAGGGGTCACTCGCTGCCTTTTCTTGCGCAACTGTCGTTCATGGCGGTCCGATAGGGGGACAAAAGCGCGGGCTAGCGCCCGTTCGCCGCACCCGATGAGGTACACGATGAACAACGTTGGATCTTCTTCTGTACGGACGGACGTGGTGAGTGTCGAAACGACGCCGCGACCTACGGCAACCCCTCCGCGCGTTCGGTTCTCGGATGTCCTGTCCGGTAGCGCGCAGGCTCTCGTCTCGGGCGCGCAGGCTGCCATTCGAACGCTTCCCGGATCGCCTCTCATGGCCGTCGCGGTGCGGTCCGGTGGAGCAACCGTGCCCTCGGTCAGTTCGGGTGTCCCTGCGACCGGCTCCCAGGCCCTGACACCGCATGCCGGGATCTCAGCGGTGCTTCCCGAGGGCCCGGGGGGATCGCCCACCGCTGTGGGCGGCATCTCGGTCGGTACGTCGTCTACTGGGACAGGTGACGGGTCCCTCGAGGGGTCGATCGCCCAGGAGCAGCAGATGAACCTCTACTATCTTCAGATTCAAGAAGAAGTAAACGCTCAAAACCGAACGTTTTCAGCCCTCTCCAACGTTCTCGAGGTCGAACACAACACGGCCAAGACGGCGATCGGAAACATCCACTAGGGTGTGTCCCTCGATTGAGTCGACCACTTCGGTAGCAGCCCCACCCCCAGCTGCACCGCTTTCACGCACTAACCCTCCCCCGCGAGCGGGGGAGGGCTACGCCGACGCACTCCGTGATGGCGGGGGTGGGGCTGCTACCGAAGTGGTCGACTCAATCGAGCAACAAAGCGCAGCAGAAGAAGGTCGTCGTATTTCAGTCGAAACTATGGTTGTGAGCGCCATCGAGGCGAGGCAGTATCTGGTGACATCGGGGTAACCATGGGTATCGATCGCATTAGCAGCCGACCCCCGTCCATTCCGGTGACGGAGCAGCACCTTCCGTCACCGGGGGGGACCGAAGCGACGACATTCGCTTCCACGCTTGCCGGCTCTGTGGAGTCATCGGCGAAGATCGAAGCGCCCGCGACAGCCTTGCAGCAACTACAGGCTGGACAAATCGATCGCGCCACCTACCTGGATCTCAAAGTGCGTGAAGCCACGATGCACCTTACGGGGCTTCCCTCCGAACAGCTGTCTTCCCTGCGAACGGCTCTGCGCCATCGATTGACCACGGACCCTGCTCTCGTCGATCTGGCGCGAGTCGCGACTGGTCGCGGACCCGAAGTGCCAACTGACGACTGACGTGAAGTCGACCATCGAACGCCGCGCTTGGCTTGTGGGTCTCGGTGCGTGCGCCGTCACCGGGGTGCCCGGGGAATGTGGGTCGGTCCTAGGTCGCCGTGCCCGCGGCGCGTCCGCCCCTGCCTCGGTCTCGTCGACCAACATTCGACTTCTGGACTGGGACCTCGGGGGTTACTCCTGGGGTCGGGCTCATGCCGAGGTCATCGTTCCAACTTGGGGGCGCGACGGGGACCGGTTTCCGGTGCTCGTGGCCCTCCATGGGCGCGGTGAGGCGCTGAAAGGGCCTGTCGAGGGAGCGATGGGGTGGCCACGCGATTACGCGATGGTGCGAGCCATCGATCGACTTCGTTCTCCACCGCTGGACTCTGGCGACTACGAGGGCTTCGTCGTTCCCGAGCGGATGCGCGATGCCAATGCCGCGCTCGCGGCGCATCCCTTTGGCGGGATGATCATCGTTTGCCCCTGGTTGCCCGACGTCCGTCCCCCCGCGAGCGGGGATATCTCCGCGTATTGTCGCTTTGTCACCGACGTACTCCTTCCTCGTGTTCACCGCGAAACGCCTGCCTACAGTTCGCGCGAGGCCACCGGAATCGACGGCGTGTCCCTCGGAGGCGTTGTCGCACTGCGCATCGGGTTGGGCTTTCCAGACGCGTTTGGCGCGGTGGGTGGCATTCAGCCGGCTCTGAGCGGAGGAGATAACCCCGCGTGGGTGGCTCGAGCCCGAGCCGCACGGACACGGCATTCGGACCTGAAACTTCGACTGTTAACCAGCGACCACGACTACTTTCATGACGAGGTCATGTCGCTCTCGCGTGCCTGGCGCGAAGCGGGAATCGGCCACGATGTGGCGGACGTTGTCGGTCCGCACGACTACCCGTTCAATCGCGGGCCGGGATCCCTTGAGCTCCTTCTGTGGCACGACAGCGCCTTGGTGCGACGTTGACTCTCACCACCATTTTATAACAGCCCTTTAGAGCCCGGACCGTTCGCCTGCTATCTTATGCTGACAATGCGTGTCGGCTGGCTCCTCGCGTGCGCGGCGACGATGGGGTGCGCGAGGTTCGGCGTGGGGGGTCCGGTCGATCTGACGTCGCAGGGTACGTCGATAGAAATAGTCGTCGAAGCGCCTTCGGTCAGCAGTCACACTCTCGTCGCCGTCATTCACGCGCAGGCCACGGGTAGCGATCTCGATGCAGCCACGGCGTTCGCGAAGAACGACCTCAGAAACAAGGCTGCTGCGCTCGGGGCGTCCCTGGTTACGATCGACGAAACGAAGGCTGAACCGGTTCACCTCCAGAACATGACCACCGTCCAGCTCGTCGGGCGGGCATACAAGCCGGTCGACTGACACGGACACGCCGCTACCATCCGAACTATGTCTGACTGGGCAATTCGGTCTGCGACCGCACCCAAGCCAGCGAGCGAGATCGAGCCTGCGACCGCCAGCGAATGGGCTGGGATTGTACCGCTGCACGTGCTGGCGCGACGTCGCGGAGGGGATGATCCGCGAATCGTCGGGGGCAAGGCGGCCGGCCTCGTGCGGCTCGTCCAGAGCGGGTTCGATGTACCTGAGGCCTACGTCTTGCCAGCGGAAGCCTTCGTGCGGATTCTTGCGAGCCTGCCCCCGAGCTGCGACCCGCGGGCTCTGCTGCGCTCGTCGTCGGCGCGCGATGGTGCCGCGCGGGCGGCCGAGGCTCGGCAGCGGATTCTGGCTGCGACGCTGCCGTCCGAACTCGACTGCGACTTGCGGGCGCTCTGGGAGCGCGTGCATTCGCGATGCCCGTGGGGCCTCGCGGTGAGGTCGAGCGCAACGTGCGAGGACGGTGCGCTCGTGGCGATGGCGGGTCTGGCCGAAACCGTCCTGGGAGTGCGAGGGCATGAGGGTCTGTCGAGTGCCCTGAAGCAGGTCTGGGCATCCGCCGCGAACGGGCGAGCTCTCGCCTATCTGTCGGCACGGGGAGTGCGCGAGCTCGCGATGGCGGTTGTCTTTCAGCGCGTCGTGGAAGCCACGGCTGCCGGCGTCATGTACACGCGGGCTCCGGACGCTCTGCGCGGGCGCTCGAGGCCCGAGCGAGTTGTCAACGCTGCGTTCGGGCTTGGAGGTTCCGTGGTCGATGGGGCGGCTACTCCGGACGTCGTTCGGTTCGATTCCGACGGGAATTTCATCGACGCGAACATCGCCGCCAAAACCCACGCCATCGTCGTCGGAGTTCACGGCACCGAGACCGTGACGGTGGCCGATCCTTATCGGCCGGCACTGACCCGGGAACAAGTGCGCAATCTGGCTGAAGTCGCCGCTCGACTCGAGCGGATCGACCCGGTCTCATGGGATGTCGAGTTCGCTTGCGACGCGGATCGCACCTGGGTCGTGCAGGCACGCGCGGTGACCGGACGAGGATTCCCCGATGGCGGGGACGAAGATACGGTCTGGAGCAGCGTAAACGTGGGCGAGGCTCTGCCCGGAGTGGCCACTCCGCTGACCTGGTCGGTGGCGAGCGACTTTAGCGAAGCGGGATTCAGGCGAGCGTTCTCCGCCCTTGGGTGCCGTGTGCCCCGGCGCGTGCGGCTCATCGGGAACATCCACGGGCGCTTCTACTTGAACCTCAGTCGGTTCATGCGCATCGCCGCACAGGTCCCCCTACTAGACCCTCGAACGCTCGTCGAGCTTGGAGGCGGCGGCGGTGCTGACCGGCTCGGGGAACAGGTACACGGCGTGAGCCGGCGACGGTTCTACCTGCAGCTGCCCATCACGGCCGCTCGAATTGTCAGCGAGCAACTGCGTCTCGACGCAGACGTGCGCGTCTTCGAGGCGTCGGCCGAAAGCGCGGTGAGGGCCGCTCGGGCGCTCGACCTGCCCGTTTTGCCGGACGACGCAATCGCCCGTCACATACGTGACGTCCTGGGACTTCTCAAGCGCACGGGAAGCATGATGCTTACGTGTGCGTCGAGCGCGCTCGGGTACCATGTCGCTCTCAAGGCGTTGCTCCAGCGCGTAGCGCCTCTCGATGCCGAGCGCCTGGTTCAGTCGCTCACCAGCGGAATTCGTGACGTCGAGAGCGCGCGCCCCGGCATTGCGGTAATGCACATCGCGTCCCTGGCGCGTCGCGAACCGCACGCGCGGGCCGCGCTCGAACTGGAGTCGACCGTGTCAATGAAGTCGATTCCCGAGAGCGCGACGCGCGAAGCGCTCGAGCAGTTTCTCGTCCTGTACGGCGACCGCGCAGTGCGCGAGGCCGAGCTGTCGACGCCGCGCTGGATGGAGGATCCGCGCCCGGTCCTGCGCATGGTGAGGGCCGCACTGCGGACCGATGGGATGCGCTCGGGCAGTGCAGCCGAGCGAGCCAATGCCACGTCCGATGCCGAATGGGCCTGGCTCGAGCCGAGGCTCAGTCCGATCGAACGTACGGTGCTTCGCCACCTCGTGGTGCGCGCGCAGCGGTCGGCGCGTCTTCGCGAGAGAATGCGCTGCTGGGTGACCCGTGTTCTCGGAATGATCCGAGCGGCGGTGCTCGACGCGGACCGACGCCTCTTGCGCCGAGATTCAGAGCTCGCAGCCGACTGGCGCGCGCCCGACGGGATGCCACGCGAAGTCGCCCCAGTGCCGGCGGTGTTCTTTCTCACGGTCGACGAGGTCGTCGGCGCGCTCATTTCGGGTCGCGCAGACCTGGCGCCGCTCGTACGGTCACGGCGCGCTGAGTTCGCGCGCGATCGAGCGCGGCCCGATCCCCCAGCGACGTTCGTCGGTTCGCCCCCGCCGGTCGTCTTGCCGCCCGTCGGAGGCGACGTCCTGCGCGGATTGCCCGCGTCCTCGGGTGTCGTGAAAGGACGCGTTCGAGTCTTGCTCAGAGAAGACGAAATCGACGAGCTCGAACCGGGTGAGATCCTCGTCGTGCACACGTCCGACGTGGGATGGACGCCGCTGTTCCTGGTGGCCGCGGGGGTGGTTACCGCGCTCGGGGGACCTCTGTCGCACGCGGCAGTCGTTGCGCGCGAGTTTGGGATTCCCAGCGTGGTCAATGTCCCGGACGTGACGCGAGTTCTGCGCACCGGAGACACCGTGCGCGTGAACGGCGATCGAGGCACCGTTGAGCGCATGCATGTCTAAACACGGCATACGGTGGATCGTCAACCCAGGAGATGGCACCAGCCTGGGACAGGTGCTGGTGTGCGCCGGGGCGGACCCCGATGCGTTGCGCGACGGTCGAGTGTTTGTTGGGCTGCGTCGTGCAAGGGAGGCATCGGACCTTGTGAAAGTCGGCGATGCGATCGTGGTTGCTCCTCCGACGGCGGCGACCGACCGCACCGTGGCGGTGCTCGGGCAGTCGGACGATCTCGTGGCGGTTGACAAGCCACCTGGCATCCCGACCATCGCGGACCACGCGGGCGCGGTCCACTCCCTCCAAGAGCTGGCGGCGCGCGCCCTGGGGATCGACTCGGGAAGACTGCACCCTACGTCTCGATTGGATCGCGATGTGAGCGGCGTCGTGATCTTCGCGACGTCCTCTGCGGGAGCTGCGAGATTGGCGAACGCCCGGTCCACCGGGGCCTATTCGCGAAGGTACGTGGCGCTGGCGGCTCGCCCCGTGGCTCCGGTTCGAGGAGTGTGGACGGCCGACATAGGACGGGCGAAGGACCCTCGCCTCAGGTGTGTCGACGGTCGAGACCCCGTGCCCGCGCGAACGCGCTACCAGACGCACGCGGTTTCCGACATCGGCCCGGCGCTGCTCGCCGTAGCACCGGAAACCGGTCGGACTCATCAGATTCGCGTGCACGCGGCCCATGCGGGTGCCCCGCTGCTTGGCGACTCCGTCTATGGCGGTCCGTCTCGCATCACGCTTGCGAATGGTCGTGTGATCGCTCCGCGCCGCATCGCTCTTCACGCCGCGCGCGTAGTCGTACCCGATGCCCGCGGGCGCTGGTGGGCCGTCGTCTCCGACATCCCGGAGGACCTCGGTGCGTTTGGACTCGCCCTTGGCATTGAGCCGAGCCAGTGGCAAGGTGCGGTATCGTGCGAACTCTCGTCCCAGCGATCGTGGCTGTAGGGTGCGGACTCGTGGTGTCCGCCGAAACGGCTGCGCAGCCGCGCCGGACGATTGACGTGACGCGGTGGCTCGATGCCGGCCCCGCAATCGCGCCCGTGGCGACTGTCGAGCTGACCCGCACGCCAGCCGACCCGCAACCGATTGTTGCGCGCGATCGCTGGATCTTCGACCTTCGTTGGGACAGCGGCGACATGTGGCTTCTCGGAGTCCGTGTCGAGGTGCTTCCTGCCCCGCAGCCCACGCCGCGCGCGATGGGCCGTTTTGCCGTCGAACTCTACGAAGGACCCGCGCTCATCGAACGCGTGCGCTTCGATTTTCCCTTGCTCGGTGCCGCCGAGCCAGATGCTGGTGTGTCGCTATCGCGCAAGCTCCGAACCAGCATCGGGGTGTATGTCCCGGTCACGTCCCGCGGGACGCAACTTCTTCTCGTCGACCGCAGCACGTCTCACCGGTGGAAGCTCCCGTGGCCTCCCCGGGATCTCGTCGATGCAGCTGCTGCCACGGGGAAGCTCGAGGGGAGCCGCGAAGCGCCCCCCTCACCGATTGAAGCCGGCGTCAGCATCAGCACGAATTGACACACACGATTGCATCCAGGGTGCGATCCTCGATCCGCGAAGCCTCCCGGTGTGCAACGATCGCGGACCTCCAAGCCATGCAATGCCAATCCTGCAGTAGCCAAGTCGACGCATCAGTGCACTTCTGTCCGTCGTGCGGCGCGGACCTCGGCGCGGCCAATTCTCCCGCGGTCGACCCGATGATTGGGCAGACATTCGGAGGCAAATTCAAAGTCTTGCGCCTGCTCGGTGAGGGCGGCATGGGCGCTGTCTACGAAGGGGAGCAGCAACTCGGAACGACCAAGCGCAAGGTCGCGGTCAAGACGCTGCATCCGCATCTGTCGCGCGACCCAAAGATTCAGGCTCGCTTCGAACGCGAGGTCGGAACCATCGCCGAGCTCGAACACCCCAATACGATTCAAGTGTACGATTTCGGAAAGACGCCCGACGGGATCCTCTATATTGTGATGGAGTTCCTGAGCGGCAAGAGCGTCGCGGATATCTTGATCGCCGAAGGACCGATGAGCGCCGATCGGGCTGGGCGCATCCTACAGCAGGTTTGCGGTTCGCTCGCGGAGGCGCACGGGCGAGGCATCATCCATCGGGACCTGAAACCCGACAACATCGTGCTCCTGGAGCGCGCCGGTCAGAAAGACTTCGTCAAGGTCCTTGATTTCGGAATCGCCAAGCGATCGAGCGAGGAAGACAAGAACGAACAGAAGCTGACGCAGCAGGGGATGGTGCTCGGAACCCCTCCGTACATGAGTCCGGAGCAGTTTACGGGTCAGCCGATCGACGCGCGGAGCGACATCTACTCGCTCGGAGTGATGGCGTTCGAGATGGTGACGGGGAAGCTCCCGTTCGTCGCCACCACGGCGTGGGAATGGGCCTCCAAACACATGACGCAGCCGCCGATTCCGATCGAGACGCTCCCCGAAGGGGGAGCGGTTCCCGCGGGTGCGCGCGCCGCCATCATGCGGGCCCTCGCGAAGACTCCAGCGGAACGTTTCGCGTCGGTCGTGGAGTTCGGGGCGGCGTTCATTCAGACTGTGCCGTCGGTATCCGGCGGTGCAACGGTTCCACTGGCGTCGCCCGGTCCCGCGCGTCAGAAAACGGAGATCGGCACTCCGCTCGACGTGGCTGCCGCGTTTGGAGCTCAGGCGACTGGGTTGCAGCCAGCGGCGCAAGGGCCGGTCAGTCCAGCCGGCGCGTACGGTGCGCCTCCGCCGGGTGCATTCGGCCCACCTCCGGTCGTTGGCTACACTCCGGTCGGGGGCAACGTGGCGTTTCCAACTCCGCCCGGGATCCCGCAGCGCATTGGGGGTGCGCTACCGAAGGCGTCATCGGGTCGCGGACTGATCCTGGGCCTCGCCGCGGTGATCGCCGTGGCCAGTGTGGGAGCCATCGTGTTTGCCTTTCGCGGGCGCGGCGGCTCGCCTTCGGAGCCTCTCAATCTGGGTAGCGGCGTTGCCGTGGCGGCGTCCACGGTGGTCGCGCCAGTGCAGCCGCCCCCCGCGGAGCCTGGTTCTGCAACGGATCCCGGCGGCGGAGCAAACGATGTGCCGCCGCTTCAGGGAGGCTCAGCGGGCGGAGGGGGGGGTCGACCCCGTCCCAATCCGGGTCCTTCGCCGAACCCCGGTCCCTCGCCGAACCCGAGTCCGACCCCTGGCCCTCCCCCGAAGCCTGGGCCCGGCCCGTCACCAAAGCCTGCCTATGACGGGATTGAATGCCAACGAGCACGAAAGCTAAAGGCCATCGGCCGACCCCAGGAAGCCGAACCGTGGGCCCTCAAGTGCATCGCCCTAGGCGGCAACCCGAACTAGAAGGCCGGTGTCTTTCGGTCGACCCCTTCGCGATCCCGGCGTCGAGCGTGCTCGCCTACGGAAGTAGGCTCCGCGCGCTCGCCACCGGCCTCGCTTGGTTTCGACCGAAATACACCGACCTTCTCGGAGTAGGTCCCTAGAATTGGTCGACCGTTCGGTAGATAGACCCCTACCCCCGCACGGCTTTCACCCACTCAACCTTCCCCCTCGTCGATGGGGGAGCTCGAGGGGGGCGGCGAAGCGCCCCCCTCGTCGAATAGGAGAGCTCGAGGGGGGCGGCGAAGCGCCCCCCTCGTCGATGAAGGGGCTCATCCGCGGTAGACGGGCGCCCGAGCCATGCTAAATTGGACACAGTGGACGTGTTGCTTCGCAAGCTCGGTAAGGGCGCGCGCGCCGTTGGAGGCCGACTCGTTCGAGCCCCGCGAAAAGGGTCCGTCGTGGTCATCGAGTTCCCCGATGGGATGCACGAATACGTCACGACTCCGGTGAAGCGTGTTCTCCGCCTGGCAGGGCGAGAGGTATTCTATATCGAGACGATCAACAGCCGCTATCGCCTCGAGGTGCGCAGCCGCGAACCGGCGGCAGCCGACGGGACGGGCTGAGAGAGCGCGAGGGCGACGCGCGGATGCACGCGTGTGCGAGTGTGCGGTGCGCACCGGTTCGATGTGCGACCGTGCGGCTTGACGCTGCGGCCTGATCAGGGCTAGGTGCTTCGCCGTGGGAAAGCACGACAATCGCGTTTCGAGCAAGATGAAGCGCCGCAAGGCCCAGGTGAAGAAGAAAGCTCGCCTCAAGCGGCAAGCCCTCGAGCGCAAAGCCGCACACGCGCCGGGCGCGAAGAAGACCCCGTCGCGTCGGGCCTCGAAGCCCGCGGCCGTGATCCCTCCGACCGCCCCCGCGGTGATCGACGCGCCGCCCATTGTGGTTGCCGAAGGCGCACCTCCGGTCGAATAGGGGAGTTGTTCGGAACGCCGACGGAGCCTCCTTTCACTCGGAGGATGTGCCGTGCAGCCGAACCGTCGGAAAGTGAGCCGGTGGTCGCTCTGTGCCGGACGGGACACGATTGTCGTGTTCCCCGAGTAGGCCCAGGTCTCCGTCGGCACGCTTCTCCTGCGAGAGCTGCCAACCGCTGATGTTGCTCCAGATTTCTTCGATCGTCGTCTGCTTGAGCTCGTTTTCCTCGGGCCTGTACCAGGATACGTGGAGAAGGACCCGGATGTCGCGGGCGCTCTGCTTTTTCGTGCCGACGAGTTCGATGTCAGCGATGCGAATCTGCGATCCCCACCCTCGATGATGCGCTGCGAACTCGTCGCGCTCGGTGGTGGCAACCTTCTCGATTGCAAGCTCCATGCGGCCAAACCTAGCGTCCACGCTGAGGTCCTGAGCCGCCTGCTGAACTGTGGCCATAGGAGTCGGCATGGCCGGACAGGCCGCGGTTGTCAGCGCGAAGAACAACGACGCAAGCGCGCGAGGTGGACGCATGGGGACTCCCAAACATGCTCTGATGGGCGAGGCCAAGTTTCGCGTGGGCCTAGTGCTTGGCCCGCGATGTCGCCGCGGGCACAGGGCTGGAGGGAGCCGGGGGGGGATCGGCTGGGGTCGCCGCATGTAGGCGAGGCACCTTGCTTAGGACGGAGAGTACCCTCTCGATCTGCGCGCGCTCGATTGCAACGTGCGCACGCACGGTCTTGCCCTCAACGGAAAGCTCCACTTTATCGAGAAGGCCTTGCGTGAGCACGGCTGTCAGTGGGTCGTTGTGATGCGCCAGCGCGGACTCGAGCTCGTGTGTAGCTGCCGATGCGGCGTCCCGGCTCGCGGTTCGCGCTGTCAGAACGACATCGACGCCCTGGTCGGCTCGCGGAACGACGCGCACGAGCAGGTCTGACATCGCTGCGGGAACTTCCGGGAGCGCGCCATGCGGATCGACGAGGCGCAGGTAGATGGCATCGCCGGGGCGAGGCTGTCCTGCGAAGCGCGCAGCGACGAGCTGGTGGGCGATGGTTTTGGAGACGGCCGGCGGAACCACTGCGAGAAGGTGGGACTGCGGCCGAAGAAGCATGCGCTCCGAACGGTCGGGGCGCGCGAGGGAAGCCTTGACGCCGGGGACGCCAACGTCGACAGGCCCTCCGCGCTCGTAGCGTCTACTTACGGCCGCGACGGCTCGATCCACGACGGCGTCCTGAGCCGAGTAGTGGAGCAGCAGAACATCGCGTGCGCTGTTGACGAGGGAAGGACCGCTCATCATGACCCAGTCGGTGTCGCGCACCGGATCGATGTCGGTGCCGCGAAGAACGTCTTCCCAGCCCGGGAGTCGACGAAGAAGAGCGCCCAGGCGCGCCGCGAGCGGATGGGCTCGAACGACATCGCCATTCAGGATGAGCACGACCTTGACGGGTTCGTCCGTCCGCGCGGCGTCGGTCGGGGACAACATGGCTTCGATGCTGACCTCGGTCGTCTTGCGTTTTATCTCCGCGCTCAGCGGGATATCGGCGTCGGTCGTCGCCGCCTCCGGCGCCGCATCGTTGGCCGACACAGCGGCATCGGTCGCCGAGTCACCGGATGCATCGCGCACCCCGCCATCGCGACGCTGTCCCCTCAGGGCGGGGTCGGCCGTTTCCCTGTCGTCCCGCGGTTTCGGGCTTTCCGAGGGAGATGCCGGTTTCGCCTCGGACTGGACGAACAGATTGACTGGTATCGCCGCGTTTCCGTGAACGTCTTTGGCGACGACGGGCTCGGACTCTTCGGCGGGCTCGATCCGGATCTCGAATTCCTTTCCCTCGAGAAGCTCCGTCGGGACCGCGGCCGTGCCGGCGATGTCGTGGGTCTTGAGGCCGTGAGGCAGTCGAAGCTGAACGAGCGGCTCATGCAGGATCGCAGCGAGCGCCAATGCCGCGACGAAGCCGACGCGAATCGAGCGCCGCTTCCAGAATCGTTCGGGTCCGCTCGGGGCTGCTCCCGGGGCGTGAGGCGTTGCGTGCGGTGCCGTGGGTGCCGCTTGGGCTGCGCCTTCGCCCAGAGCCCGAGGCTCCTTCGACGGTTCAGGCAGATTCTTCACGTCCTTTCAGCCTGGTTCCGAGGTGGCCCCTATGTAGCAGCACGACGAGCGAGCGCGAACCTCAGGCGAAGACGATGACTCAGAGCATGAACGAAACCCCGAGCGAGAAGGTCGGGTACCCGAGGCGCAGGGTGAGCGTGACCTTGTCCGAGAAGTGATACCGGCCCCCGAGGTAGAGAACGGGGCTCGCCCGGAGCCACGAGTAGTCGTCCCAATAGAATGCGAGACCGGGCTCTCCGAAGACCGACCACTTGTGCGTGAGGAAGAAGTTCCACTGCATCACAATGGGCAGGATCATGTAGTCGGTCGGACTGCCGTCCTGACGAACCGCTGTGCACACGCTGGTCCCTCCGCCGGGAGGACCTTGCACCGTACTGACACACGTTCCCCTCTGTACGGCGCTGCCGCCATAGTGCATGAAGTCGAGGCCGAAGCCGACCGCCACCGAATCGTTGATGGTGTCGACGAAACCCTGCTTGAGGATCTCGATGCTCGCGCGACCGCCGGCGCCGAGCCCTGTACCGGCGCCAGTGCCCGGCGGATCGAACGGACCGAGAAGCAAGTGGGGCTCGAGTTCGACTTGGTAGCGCGGGTGATCTCCGGGGTAGCGGATGATGCTCTGCCCTGTCGCGTCGGCAGCGATACAGAGGATGCCGAATCCGAGGAGCGCGCAGTGCAGGGGGCCGGCCCATGGCCGAGTGCACAGGCTAGAAGACAGTCGTCCAAGCATGGGATGGTTCCCAATCGCCTAACAGGCCACGCAGGCCAGCGTTCCGTCGGAACACGGGATCGGGGCCGCGTTTCCCGGGCAGGTTACGTTGCAACTCGAAACGTTGTTGCAGGAGACGTGGCATTCGCCCCCGCAAGTGACCGTGCAGGCTGACACGCTCGTGCACGAGATGTGGCTGTTCCTGCCAGCAACGATTCCGCACGTGGGGACGTTGGAGCACGATGCAGAGCAGTCGTCCCCGCAAATGAATGCGCACGTCGAGATGCTCGAACAACTGAGCGAGCATCCGTTGCCGCACGACCCAGTGCAGTGGGGAGCGTTGGAACACGTTGAACTGCACCCGTTGTTGCAAACGAACCCACAAAAGTCGCCGATGCTGTTGCACGTCTGCGTGCACCCGTCGCCACTGCATCCCAGATAACATTCCTCGCCGCCACTGCACGAACAGTCTTGGCTCGGGTCGCAGCCCTCTGTTTTGTGGCATCCGGTCAGGCCAATGCCCACGAGGATCGCCACGAGGACGATGCCTGCCCCTGTCCCAGCGCTCGACTCCAGCGGTGGACGATGGCGGAGCGTGGACGCCGCGGTCATGGCCGGCGCAGCATAGTTCATCGCGGCAGATTCGGAATGCCGAGCGCAGTCCAATCGAGCTTTCCGCCGCGCACCGGGGGACAGAAGTAGTACCCGCCGCTCTCGGCGTGGCTGAGTGCGAAGAGGCCGTCGACGACTCCGTCCTCGAGCCCCGCGATGCGCGTCAGGATCCGTTCGTAGGTGTCCAGCGACGCCCCGTACGCCACGAAGTAGAGGCCGTGCTCGATGACGCCGCCCCATGGCATCGACCGCCTCAAGAGGAACGACGGGGGCGAGAAACTCTCCTGAGCCGCGCGCTTGACGTGGGCCGACGCGGGCGCGCTGGCGAGTTCTTCGTTTGTCCGGAGCTCTCGACCGATGAACTCATCGCGAGCACTCTCGGGGAGTGACAGGAATCCCGTGAGGTCGTGCTTCCATCGCTGGACGGCGACGAACGACCCGCCGTCTAGGCCCGCGCCCGCTCCCGACACGATCGCGGCTTCGATCGCCTTGTCTCCCTTGGGATTCTCCGTGCCATCCTCGTAGCCGGACAGGTCGCGCCCGCCGCGGTACTGAAACGCCCCGACATCTTGGCGCACTACGAAGCTGTCCGCGACCGCGAGGTACGCCGTCCGCGCCCGGTCGAAGAGGTCGCTGTCATTGGCTGCGGCGATGAACATCCAGAGCGCGCACTGCGTCGACGGAAATGGGTGGCCAGCTCCGCGTAATGTCGGAAACGCGCGCAAACCCGGAATCGTCACTCCGAGCGCAACGGCGAGCGGCAGGCCCGCGCCGACGACGAGGTGCTCGGCGTTGGTGAGCTCGGAAAGTCGCTGGAGGGCCGCACGCGGATCCTCGGCGTTCTCCCGAAGATCGAGTTCGAGGTACCGGCCCACCTGCGGCAGGGGGGCGACAATGAGCGGTTGCGAGAGTCCGGGGCGAGCCATGGTGGGGCCGATTATGGCACGGACCGGATGGGAGACGTCAGCGAAGGGGGACAGGGTTGCCAGGGCGTACCCGCGACGCCTTTCGGGGTCGGACTTACCTTGTGGATGCCACCACTCTGCACATCGACCGGATGTTCGATGCAGAGAACGCGCAGGTGGTCGTTGACGGCCTCGGTGAGCATCGGGTCGTCAGTCGTGCGCGAGCGCCACGCGAACAGCACGAGCACCGTCAGCGCCGCCCCGACAGCGATGGTTCCGAGGGTACGTGCGATCGGCGACGCGCGCGGCGCCTTCGGCGGATCCCACCAGGCCACCAGGCAGCGGCGCAGCGAGGCCGGCGTGTGAGGTCGAGGGAGCCGTGTCTCGAGGATCTCCGAGAGCTGCGCGTCGGTGGCATCCTCGTGACGGCAAGCCTCGCAGCCGGCAATGTGCCTGTCGAGCGCGGGAAGGGACGCGGGCTCGAGTGTTCCAAAACGCCGGTCGATCAGGTGAGTGCGTGCTTCGCGACAGTCCATAGCCATCGACGCCGACGGAGAGTTCGCTTCTGCGGCCCCATCCGCGGGTCGAATCTTCAGTTCCCTTTGTAGGCGCGCTCGAGCGTCGCGATGTCCAGCTTAACCATCTTGAGCATCGCGTCGGTGACCCTCTTTGTGCGGGCCGCGTCGCCGTCGTGCATCATCTCCTCGAAGGCCGCCGGGACGATCTGCCACCGGACGCCGAAGCGATCGATGAGCTACCCGCATGCCTGCGCCTTGCCCCCCGTCTCGAAAAGAGCGTGCCAGTATCGATCGAGCTCGTCCTGATCCTCGCAGGACACGACGAGCGATATGGCGTCGTTGAATTCGTGGTGGGTGCCTGCGCTCATCGCCCGCAGCGGCTGGCCGAACAGGGTGAAGTCTACGACCTTCACCGAGCCCGCCGGCCCACGCGGCGAGTCGCTGGGCAGCGCGGCCATGGGATCGATCCGCGAGTCCGGGAATATCGAGGTGTAAAGCTTGGCGGCCTCCTCAGCCTCTTTCGCGTACCAGAGATGGGTCAGAGTCTTCGCGCGTCGTGTTTCTGCCATGAGCTCACTCCTCTCTCAGGCATCTTTGATCTGGAAACGAACGAGGGGCCGGCGAGCCGACACGTGTCGCGGTCGAATGTCGCGGTCGAATGTCGCGGTCGAATGTCGCGGTCGAATGTCGCGGTCGAGAGTCGAAGGTCGTTGCGGCCCTACCGCTGAGGGACCGCTTCCATCGGCTGATCAGCGGCGATCCGAGCTCGGATCCCCTCACGTCGCTCTTCCTAGATTGGCATGCTCGCCAGCCGTTCAAGCAAAGTGTTCGGCGACACCAGCCTTGCCGCCAGCGCGACCCGCACGAAGCGATTATCTTTGGGCCGTGCCGCCACGTATTTAGCCAAAACCAGATCGTGCGGCTCGAGGCACCAGCCCGTCGCTCCCCGCGTATGCTTGGCTCCCCATAACGATGATCTCGTCGTCGGCGATATCGGCTGCGGCTCGAATGATGTGTTCCAGCTCAGCGCGCTTCATGGGGCTTGCGGGCTTCCTTCCAGATGGCCCAGCGCTGTCGTGGTGTGAGGACTCCCGCGAATGGCGTGGACTGGCGCAGCGCCCGTGCCAACTCAGTGTCGGAGACCATGAGAGCGCCCAGCGTTTCTTGCGGGCCGGCCAGAAGTCGCTCCCTTTCGGCGGCGTAGAACGGCGAGCGGGCTTCCTCCAGTCAGCGCCGAACTCGGGTGCGGGCGCGCTCCAGAATCTGCGGATCGGCCTGCATCCGGTCCACTACGACGCGGTGATAAGCGCGACTGCGCTGTTCGGCCACGCGGTGCGGATCCACGGAATGAGTATATCTCTGCTCGCTCCGCGCGCTCGAGGACGTAGCCTTGCCCTCACCCCCTCTTCCTAACCACCGCCAACGCAAACCCCACTACGCCAATCATCACTAGCGCCACCGCACTTGCCCTGCCCGCCATTCCCATCGGGGCGACCCCTCCCAACAAATTCCTCAGATGGGCCCGCGGCACTACGATCGATGCCTCTCCACTCCCGGCGCCGAGCACCCAATCCACCGCCAGACAAGCGAGGGCGCCGAATCCGCCAAGCCTTGTCCCGGCAACGAGCACCGCCGCGTACGCCACTCCGCCGACGGCGCCCGCATACGCGCTCGTCAGGGCATCGCGGACCACCGGCGGGTCCGCGGTCCCGTGCGCCGCCATGGCTACCGTTGCGCCGAGAGCAGCTCCCCCGAGCGCGCACGCTGCCATCGCCACCAGTCCAGTCCCCGCCGCGGCCTTCCACGGCGATGCGCCCAGACCCACGAGAGGACGAATTGATGCGCCTAGCGAGCCCGGTCCCACGGTGCCGCGTACGAGGACGTACGCGAGCAGCGGGAGGACCAGCGCTGCGTAGGGACCGAGAAGCGCGTCGCTCGCTCCGTGTGGCCAGCCGTTCTGCCTCGCGTGAATAGCGAATGCAATCGCGACCGATGCCCACACCGAGGACCACAACCAGGTGCGTGGCGTCCGGGCCAGACGTGCAACCGCCGGAAGGATCTCGGCGATCACGTTGCCTCCCCGCGTGCCCGTTGGGCCGCGATGGGGTCCGCCTGCCTTCGCGCGATCGACGGAAAGTCGTCGTCGGGTTCGGCCGCCAGCTCCATCACGGCGACTTGGGTGGCCACGATCGCTCGGCCCACCGCCTCGGCCAGCGCGAGCGCGTTCGGCCCGTGGACCCGCACACCGAGATCGTCGTAGGCCACTCCCTCGACGGTCGACTCGCGCGAGAGCGCGCCCGTCAGCGCGCGGGGGTCGCTCACTCGGACACGTAGGGTTGCGCCGTTGGAGGACGACGATTCCATGGTCGTCGACGTCGCCGGAGGAAACGGTCCACGAAGGCACCCGGTGCGAAGCTGCCACACGTCATCAGCGAGTGCCTCGGCGTCGCGCGATGAGCTCGTCGCGACGATGACGACGCGATCGCCACGGGCGAAATCCCGGAGCGCAGCTCCCAAGCGGTGGGCGGCGCGCGACTCGACCCGAACGCCGGGTTCCTCCACGAGCAGAACGCGCACGCGCGGCGACCCCAGGGCTTGCGCGAGCAGGACGGCCCGCCGCTCGTCATGCGATAGCGTGCGCGCCAACCTCGGCGCGAGCGCTTCGAGGCCGAGAACCGACAGGCTCTCGAGAGCGCTTGCCCGAGGGTCGCTGCGCAGGCGTCGGGCGAGGGCCACGATCTCGCCGACGCGCAGTGCGTCGGGCAGCACAGGATAGAGGGGTACTAGCGCGATCTGCGAGCGCACGCGGGTGTAGACCGGATTTCCGTCAACGACGCGAACGCTGCCGCGTCGGGGTCGCGCGAACCCAGCCAAGAGATAGAGGAGGAGCGGTCCGCCGTCGTTCGGCGCTCCGAGAACGGCGTGGATGCCTGGCCCCCACGATACGTTGAGGTCGGCCAGCGTCATCGGCGCGCGGCGTGCGGCTACTCCCTCGAGGACGATCACGGGGCAGAACGCTCCGCGGCCCGGGCCGCATGGGTCGTGACCGCCACGAGCGATACGGCCACGAGGGCAATCAATCCGGCGAGAGCCCGTGCGCAGCGCAGCCAATCGGGTCGGTTGAAGGCCGCAGCGCGCAGCGCACCGAGGGCGGCGGGGATGCTGGCGAGTTCGCTCCACCCGTCGGGCAGGAGATGTCGCTCAGTCCAGGACGCCGCGAGATCGGGAAGGACGACGACCAAGAGCAGCGCCACGTATCCGCGGAGCCGAGCCCTCGCTCCGAGAGTCGCCATGGCCACCGGACCCACGATCAGACCGAACGCCAAGGAATACGCCAGCGCCCCCGCGCTCGACCTCAGCAAGGCCTCCGTGGGTCGTGCCGCCGCCAGGGTGCCTGCGATAGCGACGAGCGTGCCGCCGCCGACGCATACGACGACCCACAGACTCAGTCCCCCGACTCGCCCGCGAACGTACTCCCCGAGCGTGGCGCCACGGGCGAGGACGAAGGCAAGTACCCCCGTTTCGGCGTCCCGGTACGGGGCTCGAATCGAGGCCATGGCAGCCAGGCTTAGCCCGGCACCCCACGTAAGCGCGTAGGCGGTCACGGTCGGCACGGCCGCCAGGGTGGTCGCTCCGTGACGTACCAGCCAGAACGCCGCCGTGACTCCGCCCACCGTCAGGAGGGCGGTGAGCCCCACGGCCAAGCGGGAGCCCAGGCCGCGCGACGCTAGCCAGAAGCCGAGAGCGAGCGTGCCGGTGCGCGCGCGAAGGGGATTTCCTCGAGCGTCGCTTGTCATCGGGCCACGACACCACAGGCGCACGTCGGCCGCCAGCTCTAAGGCGATCCGCCTCTGCACGAGCGCCCGAGGCGCCTCGAGGGATACAGGCAAAGATCGGGGCCCCACCAAAATCGATACAAGCAACGATTGGGGCCCCACCAAATAGGCGCGAGGACGGACGCAAAGGGGCAGCCGTTACTCGCTCTGTTTCGGCTCGTCGTCGCGGAGAGGGTCGAAGTGAAGCTCGGGGAGCATCGTATGACCCCGGGGGACATGAAGGAGACACGATTGTGTCGTCGCTCAGGAAACACAGAGCCAGTGGCTTGTCGGTCCTTGCTGTGGCAAAGGGAATACGGGTTGCTGTACGCCAGCGATCTACCTCCAAGTCTTTCGCCACTACGGCGGCGTAGGCAAGACGGCGTCATTCGCAGCCTTCGATGTCTCCATGGTCCTCGCAGCATTGACTGCGCGTCTTGCGGGTGGCCCGGCACTGGGCCAACTCGGTCCCGTCCGAGGGCAGCGCGGAGAGCAGGTCCCGCGCCGCATCGGATGAATCGTATAGGCGATAGTGCCGCGCGCATCCGCAAACGGTCGCCAGGAGTAGGATTGTGAGAACGCGCACCATGGTGACGCCTCCGCTGGCGGCATGCAGGAGCGCGGGCCATGCCAACAGAAGTAACTGCCGGTAGTGAACTCGGCCGAATTGCTAGGACTGTCAGCGCCAATACCATCCGCCGCAAGCTCAACTCGGCCGCCGATGCGATCCAGCCCCACCCGGTTCAGGCCACTCGCTTGATCATGGAACGAGAATCGGTTTCGAATGACCGGATCCGAAGTGGCGTTCCCGATCGTTGACGTAGCTTCGACCCAAGGCTCCGCCGTGGTCCATCAGCCAGCGGCCCACCGACTCTCGACCCAAGCCTGGGGATCGAGATACCAACAGCTCCTGCTCGAGACCGTCGAGTTCCTCGCGGGTGAGCACCACGTCGTGGAGCCAGGTCTCGACCAGTCTCAAGGTGCCCAGGGATAGCCACGTGGGAGTCGGCAGGATGAGCCGACGGACGCCACATGCCCTGGCCACCAGTCGCACATACTCGCAAAAGGACATTGTTTCCTGGCCGGCAGCATCGACTTCCAAGTCTTGGTCGGACTCGACGGCGTTGGCCACGATCCGTCCCGTGTCTTGCAGGGTCACGGGCTGCAGGCGGTAGTGCCCCCCGCCGGGAACGGGAAAGACTGGAAAGCGACGCAGAAACCAGGCGATATTCCCCGGGAGCACGTCGCTGGGGCCCACCACCAGGGTCGGACGCACAATCGCGAACGACACACCCGCGGCCCGAACCGCGTCTTCGACGAGCGCCTTGCCCCGGTAGTACCCAAGGCGCGATTCCCGGGCGGCGTTGCACACGCTTACATGGACCAAACGTTGAACACCAGCCCGTCTGGCGGCTTCGATGAGCTGGTGGGAGTTCTCCACCGCCATGCCGAAATCCTGTCCCGCCTGGGGAAAGCGAATCCAGTACGTGTTGACGAACGCGTCGGCCCCCCTCAGTTCCTTCTCGAGATGGTCTGCATCGAAACGCAGGTCGGATGCGGTCTCCGAGGTCACTCCGGGTGGTGCGCGGCGTCGGGTGAGCGTGTGAACCTGCCAACCGCGACTGCGAAGTTCGCGCGCTACGGCCGCCCCGATGTAGCTGAAGGCGCCCGTTACAACCGCATGGCGATCCATGGCGGCATGATAGCCAACGTTCTCACTACCTCACCAGAAAGTCTCTGACATCTATTGGATGACGAAGCTGTGGATGCGAACGTCCGCCGTTTGGTACGTGGCTCCGGCTTCCGCCGCCGCAGCAGACGGCGTGGAGATCTGCAACTGGACATCGACGACATGCGTCGGGTCAATCCCTGAGGATTCCAGCAGACTGCTCAAATCAAGTCTGATCGTCTGCCAAGTTTGCCAATTGTTGGCGTCCCCGTCGGGTGTGACGAGCGTTCCGCTCACCCCGGACCAAAGCATGGGGTCCCCCCATCCCCAGCCCAACGTTCGCGCGTCTGTAGACAACCCGCTTTGGAGATTCAAGTCCCAAGAGTCGGATTATTGGGAGCGCTTGTCACCGGAACAGGTCCTTGAACATGGATTATGATAACCCTGTTCGTAACATCGATTACCCCGTTCAGACCCAACCATAGCAGTATTTCGGACGTCTGGTCTGGTCCAGTGAACGGCGTAATCCACTCGAGAACCCCTGGGGTGGCGTCCGTCAGTGGGGACACCGTGGGGTCCCCACCGCCATTCCATAGGCTACCCCCATCGGAGAGGTATGTTACCATCCCTTTGAAAATCCATCCGGTCTCAGACGAGTCAACTGAGTCAACCGTAACCGCGCAGAACGACCCCGAATCGACGTTCCCGAAGATGCATTCAATGGCCGGAACGGCCGAGTTCCCATCCATCGCATGGAACCCAGCGTCGTTCCCGTTGGATCCGTCTCCACTCGCTTCCTCGAGCGCATAGAGGCTCCCATCGTTGCCGTCGTCAGGCACCGTCGAGTCCTGCGCCGCGTCCTCCATCAACGCTCGGTCCAAAGGAATCGTCGCGTCCACACTCGAGGCTGCAGCGTCGTCGGCAACGCTCGAGTCGCGACCGCCGTCCCGGGACGGCGCGGACCCTACGTCGACGGTCGCATCCGCTTTCGAATCGCTCCCGCCATTCGGCGCCGTTGCGTCCGCCCCGGATTCACCATCTACCTCGACCAGTGCATCGGCCCCCTCGTCCTCCTCCCCGCCGTCCGGCGTAGCCGCCTCCAGCCCATCCTCGGCGTCCGCGCCTCCGGCCCTCGCCTGAGCTTCTCCCGTCTCCTCGTCCACGCTCCCCGAATCCGCGCTCGCCTCGCGCCCGATGGCTCTCTCGCCCCCCCGCCGGCATCGCTCACGTCCGCCGCCTCGAACGTCTGTTCTTCAATCCCCAAGATGGAAGCGCACCCGCTCGCCGCGAGCGACGACGCCACCACGCACCCCAGCGTCGCCGCGGTCTTTCGCATCTACCAACTCCCCGAGACGCCAGCGCCGATTGCGTGCGCATTCGCGATCGGCGGAGCGACGCCAGGGGGGGCTCGCAGGGGCTCTTCGCTCACGAGCGCAGGCACCGACACGCTCGAACGTGCTCCAGGATTCGTCACGGTCGTCGCAGCCCTCCACGTCAATCGGCCACGTCGGACGTCCGGATCTGCATCCTCGAGTGCATCCGCGCGGTCACCTCAGCTGGGTCGGCGCACTCCAGATACCCAGCGACGGTCTCTTGGAGACCGGCGAGCGCGTCGTCCTGGGTGTCGCCCTGGCCAACCACCTTGAGCCCAATTTTGTTCAGGGCCTCAGCCTTGAGACCGGAGCCGTGCAACACTGCGGCGATGTCTCCACCGCAAGGGATTCTGTCTCGCTCTTCCTGGCGACAACGAGCGATTCTGCTCGCGGCAGTGGCCTACGCGGCCCTCGTCGCGATGCGCGCCGAAGGGCTGTCGGAGCCCCGCGGCTGGATCGTCGGGGCTGCGGCGATGGCGCTGGCCCTTTACTTCACGGGGAGCTCCTCGCGCCTCGCTCGCTGGCTCGGTGCAGCCGTCGCGGTGGTCGTGGCGTCATTCGGCACCCGCGAAGAAACGCGGGCGGTCGTCGCCTGTGGCCTGGTCGGGGCGAGCGCTTGCGCGGTCGTGGCGAGCTACTGCGTCGCGTGCATTCCCGCGCCGAGTGGCGCCGTGCCCGCGACTCGGGTGTCCCCACGGCCCGGCATTGTGCTCATCGCAGGCTCTGTCGTTGCCGCTGCGCTGGCGCAATGGCTTCCCGTTCCTTGCGAAAACGGGGCTTTCGCGATTTTGGTTCGGCATCCGAACGCCTGGGTGGCGGTCGCGATGATCGCCAGCGTCGCCGTTGTCGGACTGATCGTCGAACGGACCGCCGTTCAGCGATCGCTCGAGATGGGAATGGAAGACCGTGCGCGCGCCATGCGGGCCCTTTGGCTCATGACTTCGATGGTTGTCGGCCTGTGCGGCATCATCGCCGGTGTGCCGACCGGCAGGCTGTCGCGGGTCATCGTCGCAGCCGTCGGAGCCGTCGTAGCCACGGCCGCTCTCGAGCCGGACGCGGTGCGGGTGGCGCGCGTTGCGCGGCGTGGGGTGGCGCTGGGGATTGTGGGGGGAGGCATCGCCCTGCTCGGAGCGTCGTCCGCCGCGGGTCGCGGGGCAGACGCGCCGTTGATCGTGCTCGCGACGGCGGCGCTCACGCTGGTCATCGGCGCGGGTATTTCACGGATCGAGAGCCCTCTTCGGCCCGAGCGCGGTCGGTGGCTCGATGCGTGTGACCGGGCGGGTGTCGACTCCGGCGCCACATGGGCGGATGCAGAGGACGCGGTGCGCGATATCCTGATGGCTCTACGGTTGCCCGGGGGACCTGCATCCGCTTCGCCGAAGCTCTGGACGTTCCAGCCTCCGGAAACTGTCATGGTCGATGCCGCGGGTTACGTCCATCGGCGCGTCGCGCTGCCACCCGAAAGCCTGGCGGTGCTGGCGAATGCGGAGCCCGAGCGGACCTTGCGCGCGACCGTGTTGCGCGTGCTGGAGGTGCGCCGTCCGGAGCTGCGGACGGTGTCCAAGTGGATGACAGATGAGGGTGCTCTCGTCGCAACGGCGATCGAATACGGCGGCGAGGTCGACGGAGTTCTGATTCTTCCGGAGGTGCCTCGCGATATCCCCTTCACGCTCGAGGAGGCGCGTGCCCTCCGCCGGGTAACCGATCGCCTCGCCGCCGCATGTCGCGTGCGGGCGACATTGGCTCGCACGCTGGCCCGGGCCGAGGACGCCCGACGCCGGTCCGATCGAGCGGAAGCAGTCGCCGATCGAGCTCAACGCGACGCGCGCCTTGCCCTGGAGCGCAACGCTCTTGCAACCCGAAGGCTTGCGGCCGGTTCGACGTCGGGGGCGTACGCGGCCGCGTCGCGGCTGGCGCTCGAAGCGATCGAGCGGCGCGTTGCCGCCGGGGGGTCGCTGGCGGTCGTCGTTCCTAGCGGAGTCGATCCGCTTGCATACCTCGCGCGAGCCCACCTTCTTGGCGCACGCAAGGACGGTGCGCTCGTCGCCGTCGACTGCACGAGCGCCCGCGAGCACGATGCCAGCCGCTGGAATGACCCGCGACGCTCGCCGCTTGCGCTTGCGGACGGCGGCCTTCTCGTCCTCATCGACGTCGGGGCCCTCCCGATGGACGTTCAAGAGATCGCCGCGAACGCCCTAGCCCGTAGGCGCCCGCCCTGGGACAGTCCGGAGCCGCTCGATGTTCAGCTCGCGACGACGGGGGTTTTCAGTCCCGACGAGCTCTCGGTCCGAGGACGCCTCGACGCCGGACTCGCGGCTTTGTTGGGCGATGCGACGTTGGAGCCGATTAGGTTGCCAAGCCTGCACGAGCGCCCAGAGGACCTTCGCAATGCCCTCACGGACCATTTGGCGCGCGAAGGACTGCGCTCGCTCGGCCGCCCTGTCGGCATCGAGCGTGCGGCACTGGCCCGCCTCGTCGACTACCCCTTCCCCGGCGAAGAAGCGGAGCTTGCAGGCATCGTGAGGCGTCTCGTGGCTCGATGCGAAGGCGACATTGTTCGCGGCGCGGACGTCGACGCGGTGCATCCGGCAGCTTGCCTTGGCCTACAAGAACGCAAGAACGATCGATTGTCGATTTGATGGACTGATTTCGAGACGGATACCCTTGTGTAGCGAGTTTCGACCGTGTTACTCGTCATGCGCTGCACCGCCGCGATCCGAGGAGCCAATCTGATCATGCAGACGTTTGCCACGCACGCGCTGCGCACACTGGGTCTTGCCACCATGCTTGCTGTCGTCGGTTGTGGTGGTGACGACAATCCGTACAAGCCTCAGCCCGCGTGGTCTGGCCGCGCCGCGAGCTTGCCAGCCCCGCCATCGCTTCCATCGACGCCCATCAAGCAGGGTGACGCGTACACCATATACGGTGCCGTCCACCAGCTTCGCAGCCTGATTCACTCGAAGGAAGTCACGGCACAGCCGATCTCGGTGGTCGGCTACGTCGTGAAATCCAACATTCCGGACGCTCCGGACTGCGCGATCCACAAGACGGGCAAGAAGGATCCTGACAACTGCTCTCCGGAGATTCCAAGCTTCTGGATTGCGGACAACAAGGGAAGCGTCAACGGTCCGAAGATTCGAGTTGTCGGCTGGGCAAGGAATTTTGCCGTCGTATACGACGCGATGGTGGCCTATCAGAAACTCAAGGAAGGCGAAAAGCCCAAGGACGACATCATGGACGACATGTTGAACGTCAAGGTGCCGTTCCCGCTTCCTGCTGTCGGCGCCAAGGTTAGAGTGACCGGGCCCTACAACGTATCGCGCACGGTGGTCTCGGACATGGTGAGCGAGCCTTCGGGCGGGGTCCTCGCGATGACCACGGTCGACCAGCTCGAGCCGCCGCTGGAGCCTGCGAAGTTCCGCAAGCCCGTGCCGATCCCAGGGGGCTGACGTCGGTATCGCGCCTACCGGATGACTGGTTGGGCACGTAAGTTGCTTGATTGTTGGGGGTCAATCTCGTAATGGTAGTTGGGCGCTTTGTGCGTCCGACCAAAGAAATGGTTGTGGCCATGGTGCCGGACGACCCAAGCAGAAGGCCCTCGCGAGCTCCCCCCGTGGGCGCTCGCCCTCCACTGCGGGGCGTTCTTCAGAGAATCGAGCCGGACACGCCGCGGTCGATCCCTTCGACGCTGCCGCCACCGCCGTTCGCAAGCGAGACGCATGTCGAGGGTCTTGAATGGTGGCTCGATTCTCATGTCGAATTTGCGTCCGGCCTGCTCTGTTTGCGCCAGCTGCTCGAATCGGTGCCCGAGGGCACGGATGCCGGCCGATCGGTGCGGAGCATGTCTGCCGTCCTGGAGACGATTCGCGACGCGCTGTACGAGCTCTACTGCGATGCTGCCGATGAGAGGCTGGACGCTCTCCTCGGTCCCGGGCGCGAGATGGACCAGGTAGTACGCGCGAGCTATGCGTGGTGTGCGGAAACGCTCGAAGCCATGAACGCGAGCGCGGGCGTTCTGCGCGAAGGGACGAAGGTCGATCGGGAAGCGATCTCTCGCGTCTTCCGACACGTCGCTGCCCGACCGCTTCCGTCGATCCAGCCGCTCTTGGCAGCGATTCGGACCCTGCAAATCGACTTCTCGAGTCCGGTCGAGCCTCTTCGGTTGCTCGAGCGCGACATCGAAGTCCTTCATAGCTCCACTGCCGAGCTCAGCTCGTACATCGACGGATGGGTGATTCAGTCCTTCACGGCGCACTGAGTACGCGCACCGCACCAAGAACGGCGGCGGCGACCGTCTCGGTGCGAAGCGCGAGGGGCCCAAGCGTAACCACCATCCATCCGCGAGCCCTCGCCTCATCGACCTCTCGTTCCTCAAGCCCGCCTTCGGCCCCGCACGCGAAAGCGAGCGGCGCACGGCCGTCCAGTGCGGCGAGCAGGGCGGGACCGAGCGGTTCGGTGGCGCGTTCCCAGAGGCAGAACCCAAGCGTCCCGTCGACAGAGGCGCTCGCGATCGCGCGTTCCCAGGAGCAAGGCGCGTCGACCAAGGGGACGTCGCTCCGACCCGATTGACGCGCGGCCTCCTCCGCGATCCGAATCCAGCGCGCCTGCCGTTCGGTCGCCCGACGCGATTCCAGCCTGACGACACTCCTGTGCGTGGTGGCCACGACGATGCGCGTGACGCCGAGTTCGGTCGCGTCGCGCACCACTGCGTCGCATTTGTCGCCTTTTGCGAGGCCCTGTATCCAGGTGAGCTCCCGTGAAGCACTGCGCGAGCCGTCCCGAAGCGGCCCGCAGAGGACGACCACGGTGTCTATCTCTGTGCTGACAACCTCAACATCGGCCTCGCGGCTCGTCGCTGGGTCGAAGGCCACAAATCCATCGCCCGTTCGAAGTCTGCGAACGCGCGCGAGATACCGAGCAAGTGCGCCCGTGAGTCTCAGCTCTCCCGTCACCAGCCCGTGGACCGGGGCCCGCAGCCTACCCACGAAGCGCTACGGCGAGCCATTCACCTCTCCGCCGCACCTCCTGTTCGCGCAGGGCGCCGTACGCCAGACGAATGGAATCGAGCTGTCCCACGGCCACGTCTGGTGCAAGCAGGCCGCTCAGAATCACGAGTCCGCCGGACGCAAGGCGCGCCATGAGGGCCGAGGCCAAGTCTACCAGGGGCGCGGCCTCGATGTTGGCAACGATCGTAGGATATGCGCCGCCCAAGCGCACGAGAGGAGTGTCGTCGACCTCGATGCGGTCCGTCATCCCGTTTCGTTGAGCGTTCTCGCGCGTCACGGCGACAGCCTCGACATCGACATCGATGGCGCGCACGTGCGCCGCGCCGCGCACGAGAGCCACGAGTCCAAGGATCCCGCTGCCACAGCCCACGTCGAGCACGCTTGCCGACCGAAAGACTTCGCGGAACTCGGTGAGAAAGTCAGCGCAGAGGCTGGTGGTCTCGTGAAGTCCAGTTCCGAAGGCCCTGCCCGGCTCGAGTTGGAGCACATGCTCCCCTGGAGCTGCATCGAATGAGCGCCAGGGCGGGCGCACGACAATGCCGCCGCCCATACGAAATGGCTCGAAATGCTTCTTCCACTCGTCGCGCCACGCGTCGCCTACGACTTCCGTCACCCGAGGGGACCACGCCGCCGGCATCTCCTCCATGGCGGAGCGGGCATCTCGTTCACTCTCGAACGACCCCACGAGGGTCACTTTTCCAAGCTCCCCGCGTACGAGCGTCGTCCCATCCCGCTCCTCGACTCCTATTGCGCCTAGCTCGAACAACAGGGCGCCAGCCTCTTCCACCTCGTCGGCGCTCACATCGATCGAGAGGAACGGAAAGCGCGACGACATCGCGTCGTTCGAGCTGGATGAGTCTTCAAGCATGCGTTTCGCTTCCAGGGCGAGAATCAACCGGCCGGGCGCAACTTCCATCGGTGGCTGATCGACAGGAGTGTGTGAGCCCTACAAGAGTCGTCGGATTGATCGCCGTCCTTGTCGGGTCCGTCGATGTTCCCCGAATCGCTCTCGGCGCGCAACCGGATGTCGAGACCGATCATATCGACGCCGCCGATGACGGAGGGCCCCGTCGAGTCAGCGTCCTGGCGAACGGGGTTGCGACGATGCTCGGGTACATTGCCTTGGAATTCGACGGTGCGGTCGGGGAGAACGTGGCTCTGACCGTCGAGATCGACCACGCTGCCTGGGACGCGGCCAGCGTGTACGGAGCCGCGGCTGGCGTCATAGCCTTTCCCCTTCGATTCGCGTTTCGGGGCTTCTACGTTCATCCGCGCATAGGTCTTTCGAGCGACACCGACCCGGCTTCGCCGGCCGTCCTTTCGCCGGCCGTGACCGTCGGATACGAATGGGTGTGCCCGGCCGGATGCACGCTGCGCGTCGGCGGTGGCGGTGCCTACGGGTTGGCGTTGTCCTCGGATGTAAGCGGCGTGCTCGCGCCGCTCCTTGGGATTCGTCCGGCGCTCGACGTCGGGGTCGGGTGGATCTTCTAGCCCGTAGTGGATTCGTCCCCTACGGTGTCACAAGCACGTAGTAGGTTTGGGACGCCCGCGTGGCGGACAGGACTTCCACGCACACCGTCGCGCGGCCGCCGGTGACGCGGATTGCCGCTGATTTGGTCGCCGTGAGCGAGAGTGTGCAGGTGGATCCGGTGACGATGCCGAGATTCATGGTGGCGTCGCCTGTCGGGACAATGTCAACGGTGTGAGTCCCCACGTCGAGCGGAACCGAATACCAATCGACGTCGCTGGCCCCGCACAATGCGCCGCAGATTTCCCTCGACATGGCAGTTGCCGTTGACCACGTGTTGTTCGGCTCCGTTTCGACCGCGCCCACGCATCCTGCTGTCCCCGGCGCGGCAGCGTCGGCAGTCGACCCGGAATCTGCAGTGGGGGCGTTGGAGTCGGCCTTCGATGCGGCGTCGCCAGCCGGGACGTTGGCATCGGTCGCCGCTGCGGCGTCGCCGGTCGGGCTGTCGGCTTCGGTCTTGGCATCGGCGGTCGCCGCCGCGTCGGCGATCGGGCTGTCGGCTTCGGTCTTGGAATCGGACACCGTTCCGCTTGCGTCGACGGGGGAGGACGCATCGGCCGCGGGCGAGCCCGTAACAAACCCGCCGTGCGACGTCACTTGCGCGGAGATCCATGTCGCGACGAGGTCCACGCGCGCCATCACCTCGGAGACCCCCGCGGCTGCGCCCGAATTCACGGCGACGATCGTGTGTGTTCCTGAGAGAAACACTGGGCCTCCCGAGTCACCGGGCTGAATGACGTCGACAGACGAGTAGTCGTACGGATAGAGGGGAGTGGTCTGGAGCTGGATGGGTGCCTCGTAGAGCGACGACGTCACCTGGTAGTGGCTCGCGTCCGGGCCGACATCTCGGCCTACGTTGAGCGCCTTGGTCCCGTTTTGGTATTGGGTCGTGGCCAGCGCCGGGTAGGCGGCGAGCGCGATAGGATTCGAAAGGAACACCAATCCGACATCGTGGTAGCTCGCGCTCACTACGTCCGAGTCAAGCACCGGCCAGTCGTATACGGCTGCGCTCGTGGATGCCTGATACGACGATCCGACGTACACATCCCAGTGCTGATGACCTACCACACAGTGGCCGGCGGTCAGCACGACGCGCGGTGCGATGAGCGTGCCGGAGCACGCATAGTACATTGACGGAGTCATATCGATGTTCAGAATCGCGGCTTCAGGGTACGCCGAGGCGAGGAGCCCACCGACGATCGGCTCCATACTGACTGCGACGTCTTCGCTTCCTTCCTCGACGGAGCAACCAACCAAGGCAAGTCCGAGTAGAATCTCGAGGCGCACGTTTCGATGTGATCTTGTCATCGTTACCCTCCCGATGGCCGGCAGTCGCGGGGTCTCTGGGAGTTGAACGGCGGAGGTCCATGGAGCTTCAGATTTCCGAGGGACGGCAAAACGAGATGGCGCTACGGTAGGCCGTGGCCCGCACCTGTCCGGTCGTTGCGGCGGTTGTCGTCGCGTCTGGGGTCGTTGCGGGGCAGCCGTCGTCGGCGCGCGCTCTCGATCACTTCGAAATCGAGGTCTACGACGGCACAGCCAATTCGCCGGGTGCGCCTGGTCTCGAGCTGCACCTGAACAGTTGGCTGACCGGTCACCGCACTTCGATTGCACCGTTGCTTCCGCTTCACGGTCAGTCCCACGCCACGCTGGAGCCATCATTCGGCTTGACGCCATGGTGGGAGCTCGGGGCGTATCTCCAGATGGCGCTGCGGGACGATGGCATTGTTGACTGGTCCGGCGTCAAAGCCCGTTCGAAGTTCGTCGTGCCCCCCGACTGGGATTCGCATTGGCGTCTAGGTGCCAATCTCGAACTCTCCTACATTCCGCCGGCCTACGAAGAGGAGCGTTGGAGCGTCGAGGTTCGTCCAATCGTCTCGTGGCACGACCCTCGGTGGCTCGTCGCAGCCAATCCAATCTTCGGGCTCGCTCTCGACGGTTCGAGCGGTCCGTCCATCGAGCCCGCCCTCAAGGTCGCGCGCACCATCGGGCCGATCGCTGTCGGTCTCGAATATTACGGAGATCTCGGAACCGTGGACCACATCGAGCCAATCCAGGGTCAGGAGCACTACCTCTTCGAGGCACTGGATGTCTTCGATGTAGGCGCTTTCGAGCTCAACGCCGCGGTGGGCGAGGGTCTTACGCTCGCGAGTGCTGGCATCGTGATCAAGGTCATCGTGGGATACGAGTGGGAATCGCTGTGGGTGGTGCGCGCGAACGCTCGGTGACGGTTCCGTAGCGTTCCGGCCGGTTGCGGCCCTCATGCGAGGAGGCTGAGATCACCGAAGTAGCCCGCATCGGTCGTCAGATCCGCTAGAATAATCCTCGTGGGGCGAACCTTCGCGATCGGTGACATTCACGGGGATCTTTGCGCTCTCGAGTGTCTCCTCGGTCGGCTACCCGAAGCCAAGACGGGCGACACCTTTGTATTCACCGGAGACTATGTGGACCGCGGTCCGGACTCCGCGGGCGTCATTGCGCGAGTGCGCAAGCTCCAGGACAGCAGCCACGCACGCGTCGTCGCGCTCCGGGGCAATCACGAAGACGCGTGGCTTCGAGTGATCGACAAAGGGTGGCCGGAGTTTCTGCAGCCTCCTGGCAATGGGTGTCTCGCCGCAAAACGCTCGTTTACGGGCGGAGCCGTACCGACCTCCGGTGAGCTGCCCAAACCGGAAGAGCGCGATGCCCTGCTGCGCGGGTCATTCTTTCCGGCGGACGTCGTCGCGTGGATGCGGGGGTTGCCGTATTGGTTCGAAGATCCCCACGCCATCTACGTGCACGCAGGCTTGCCTCGGATCGGTGGCGCGTTCGCCCATCCTTCGGCAGTGCCGTCGCCGTCCATGCTCCTCTGGCTGCGCGACGAGGACTTCTTTAGGAACTACCGGGGCAAGCTCGTCGTATTTGGGCACACGGCCACGGCGTACTTGCCGCCTGAACTGAGTACGTACACGCCCGAAGATCCGCTGGATATCTGGGCCGGCCCGTGCTGCGTTGGGCTCGATACGGGCGCCGGCAAGGGCGGGTTTCTGACGGGGCTCGAGCTGCCGGAGATGTGCGTCTACGAATCGAGGTGATCGGTCGCGTTGGGCGGGCAGTCGGGCTAGAGCAAGGCAGCGACATGGTAGGCAGTGCTCGTCCCGAAATCGTCGCGCCCGCTGGAGATTGCGAAGCCATGCGCGCCGCGATCCGCTCGGGGGCAGATGCTGTCTACTTCGGGCTCGAGTCCTGGAGCGCGAGGGCACGGGCAAGAAACTTTCCAGTGGCAGCTCTGGGCAGCACGATGCGGGAGTTGCACGCGTCCGGCGTTCGCGGGTACGTGGCGCTGAACACTCTCGTTTTCGACGCGGAGCTTGCGTCCGTCGAGACCGCCATTCGCGCGTGTTGGGACGAGGGAGTCGACGCGGTGATCGTCCAAGACCTCGGAGTGATGCGCCTCGTGCGGGCCGTTGCGCCGGGCCTCCGCATCCACGCGTCGACGCAGATGACATGCACGGACTCCGCCGGAATCGAATTCGCGCGCTCGATCGGAGCGTCGCGGGCCATCGTCGCCCGCGAGCTCACGATGAGCGAGATAGCGGACACGATTGCCGCGACCGACGTCGAGATCGAAGTGTTCGTTCATGGGGCGCTCTGCATTGCGTACTCGGGGCAGTGCATGACGAGCGAGGCCATCGGAGGGAGGAGCGCCAACCGCGGTGCGTGTGCGCAAGCGTGCCGACTGCCGTACGGTCTCGTCGTCGACGGCGACGTGCGCGACCTGGGTGACCGTGCCTACCTCCTGTCACCGCAGGATCTCGAAGCCAGTGCGCTCGTTCCGGAGCTCGCGCGACTGGGAGTGAGCGCTCTGAAGATCGAGGGACGTCTGAAGAGTGCCGAGTACGTGGCGGCAGTGACTTCGCTGATTCGCCGCGCGCTCGAGGGAGTCGCCACCGACGCAGATCGTCGGTCCGCCGAGCAGACGTTCTCGCGCGGTTCGGGCCCCGGGTTTCTCGCGGGCGTCGACCATCAGCGCACTGTCGACGGGCGCACGAGTGACCATGTGGGCATTCTTGCCGGTACGGCATGTTCGGCTCGCGCCGTGCGCGACAAGACCTGGGTCGCCGTCGACCTGACGGCATCGCTGGCGCGTGGCGACGGCTTGCTGTTCGAAGGTAGGCGTGGCACGCAGGCGGAAGTCGGAGGACGCGTGTGGGAGATCCTCGTGGGCGGTCGAGCGGTGCACGAAGCCGGGCCGGGAGTCGAAGCCCACGTGTGGCTGGGGCCTAGCCGCGACGGCGGTACTGGCCCCGCGCCGGGCACCAGGGTGTGGAAGACGAGTGACCCGGCCAATCAGCGGGCGATCGCCGCCCGCATCGAGCGCGAGCCTGCCACGGTGCCCATCGATGCGAGTTTGCGCGGACGACTCGGAGAACCGTTCGTCCTCGAAGCATGCAGTCAACGAGGCCATTTCGCGCGCGTGGTAGGAGACGCCAGTCTCGAAGTGGCGCGGCAGACCCCGCTCACCCTGCAAGCCATCCGAGACAAGCTGGCGCGTCTGGGAGACACGCCGTTCTCCCTCGGGGAGCTCATCCTCGACATCCCAGAGGGCTGCATATTGCCCATCTCGTCGCTCAATCGCGCCCGCCGCGCCTTGGTCGACGCGCTTGTCCAGTCTCTCGCGCCAGCGCGTGCCCCGGCGATTGGGCCAACGGCCTCGACGACCACGAACGAGCCGCCGTGCGATCGAGCGCCGCCCCCTCCAGGCCTATTCGTCCTCTGCCGGTCCGAAGTTCAGGCGTTTGCAGCCGCAGCGGCGGGTGCCGATGGGGTTGTTCTGGACTTCCTGGACCTCGTCGAAACGGGCACCGCGCTGCGTGCGTTGCGAGCTCGCCACGAGGGGATCCGGGTCGCGGTCGCGCCTCCGCGGATTCGCAAGCCTGGCGAACAGAAGATCGACAAGGCTCTCTGCGACCTCGCGCCGGACGCGCTGATGGTGCGGTCGCTCGGCGCCCTTGGCGACACGCGCGCAGCCAGAGACGGACTTGCGCGGATAGGCGACCATTCGCTCAACGTGACCAATCGAGTGGCGGCGGCCGAGGTCCTCGCGACGGGTCTCGTGGCGTTCACTCCAGCGTTCGATCTCGATGCCGAGCAGCTCGGAGCCTTGTGCGCAACATCCTTCAGTTCGTGGGCCGAAGTCGTCATCCATCACCCTATGCCGCTCTTTCACATGGAGCACTGTCTGTTTGCCGCCTTGCTATCGTCCGGGCACGACCACAGGACGTGCGGACGTCCTTGCGAAAAGCACGTGGTGAACCTGCGCGACCGCGTGGGCATGGACCACCCCGTGGAGGCTGATGTCGGTTGCCGAAATACCGTATTTCACGCTGCGGCCCAGAGTGCGGCGGCAGTCGTGCCCGCTCTCGTCGAGACTGGCGTGCGACGCTTCCGCATCGAAGTGGTTCGCGAGAGCGCCGAGGAGGTGAGGCGACTCGTCGGCGCTTATCGAGCGCTTCTCGGAGGTCGAATGACCCCCGGCGAGGTTGTCCACGACTTGCGGGCTGGCGGAGGATACGGGGTCGTCGCGGGCAGTCTGCGGGTCGTGCAGGATCGGTAGGTAAGTCAGACAATCCGGCGCGTGCCATTCCAGCTCACAAACGCCGGGCCGTCGCGGTTGGGCTCCCCGTCCCCCTTTTCGTGTCCATCGACAAACACCAAATAGGTGAAAAGCTCCCACCCGATGAAGCCGCCTTGGTCCGCGGTGAGAAACTCACGCGCTCGCCACGTCCCCGAGTTTAGGTAGATGTCACTCGTCGCGTCGACGTGGAGGGCGCACTGCAGCGCCTCGTGCGTGTGACCGTAGACGACGAAGCGGTTTCCCTTCTGGCCCACGGCGTCGAGCGCCTCTCGGCTCGCCCCCGCCGAGCAAGGATCGTCCGTCTGCAGTTTGTCGAAGAGGCCCGAGAAGTGGCTGGCGAGAGTGCCGACGGTGTCGATGCCGACGTGGTCAAGCAGCGACAGCACGAGGTCAAGTTTCTCGGTGGCGTCAATCCGAAGCGTGCGGTGGTGCAGGTGAGACCACTGCTCGTAGAACTCCAGGTGACGGAAGTCGCTGGCCACGCGCCGCACGGTGTCGCGTAATACGGTCTGTAGGGTCTGCGACTGTTCAACTGTCAGTGTCCGGTGCTCCCGCCTCGCCTCGTCGTAGACCCAGCGGAATGCGGCCAGAAGGGGTCGCACGTCCTCGATGCGTCGCATGCGGCGGCAGACGCGGTCGAGTGCGGGCGTGCCTTTGAAGGCCGACGTGTCCGCGAGCGCTCGCCCTAGCTCAAACGGTAGGCGCGCGACAAGCTCGGTGGTGATGGGATCTCCGATCGGGACGTGGAGGTAGTCCTCGTCGGCGTACTGTGCGGCAGCGGTGCCCGCGCGCCAACGTTCGAAGTTCCACATATCCCACTCGTGGCCGTGGCGCGCCACCAGCCCGTATCGCGGCAACTCCAGTGAGTGGAGCCGATGCCCAGGACCGAGTTTCGTCGGATCGTGTAGGCCGAGCGCGTCTCTCACCGTGTTTCGAATTTCCTCGTCGAGCAGGAAGAGACGATCGTGGTTTCCGGGGATGTAGCTTCGGCGAACCTCGCAAGGCGGCTCGGCTGAATCGAGCGTCTCACCGCGGAGAATGCGCAAAGCAAGTTCGTTTCGTGCCGCAATGTCCTTGGTAATCGTACGCGCGGTCCGCAGCACCTCGGCGCTAGGTTTCGGGTCTCCAAGGACATCGCCCGACCCCCAAGGACGGTGCCGGATCTCCACCTCGGCTCCGCTCGGGTCGACGAACCAGCGCTCGGTGCGGAGCAGATCGAATATGTCACCGAGAAAAGCGATCTCCAGGTCCTCGGCATGGTAGTGGCGCGCCAAGTCGTAGGCCTCCCGCAGGAGCAATCCGAACGCCTCGGGGTCGATGTTTTCCTGCGACGTGGAGTCGCAGAGGTGCAGGTCGGAGACGATGATGAGCATTCAGAACCTGGCCTTCGTCGGGGGAGGTAAGGTGCTCTCGTGCACCAGAGCGGACGCATATTCTCGACGTCGGCCGATGAGCCCGGACCCACGAAGGTAGGGCACGTCCGGCTCCTTGGCTGCTGCTCGGTTTGCTTTCTTCTCGTGTGCCGAAGCGCATTCGCCCAGACGCCAGTAGCGATCGAGTACGAGTCCGACGAAAGATGCCCCAGCGAGGCGGACTTCGCAAAACGCCTGCGCGCGAAATCGATCCTTCGCGATCGTGGCGGCCGCGAGGATGTTCCGCGTACCATCCGCATGGCGGTTCATGCGTCGACGGCGGACGCATTCGGAAGGCTCACGATCGTCGAACGTTCGGGCGAAACGACCACGCGCGAAGTCGCGGCACAGACCTGCGACCAGGTCGTCGACGCGCTTGCTTTCGTCGCCGCGCTTGCCTTGGAGCCCCACGCGGATCCCGAGCAACCGCCGTCGCCGGCGACCCCCACCGTGCCCTTGGCGCAGCCGCGTGAGTCGCCCGAGTCGCGCCCCGCTCCCTGCGCCCCTTGGCATGCATCAGCGGCGGTTCTGGGGGAGTTCGAGGTCGGGATTCCCCCCGGTTCGCAGTTCTCCTTCCCGCTCCTCGCGGAGGTCAGGATGGCCCCCATCGAAGCGCCGTCTCGCTGGGCGCCGTCGCTGCGCCTCGGCTTCGAGCGCGGTCTCGGCGCCTCGACTAACACTCCAGAGGGTAGCGCGCAGTTCACATGGACCGTGGGTCGCCTGGATGTCTGTTCCGCGTGGGCCGTCGTGCCGACGGTGACGGTGGGGGGATGCCTCGGCGGCGACGCAGGGCAGGTAGACGCTACGGGCAACATTGCGCACGCTGCGAGTCGGCAGCGTATCTGGGTGGCCTTCGGCGGCCTCGTGCGCGAACGATCGGACGGTCTCCGGCCCGTGTTCGTCGAAGTGGACGGAGGCGTATTCGTCACGGCGTACCGCGATCAATTCGTGTTCAGTGCGCCCCTCCCTTCCGGGCAGGAAACAGCCATCTACACGGTGCCCCCCGTGGGGGCGAGGTTCGGCGCCGGCGTTGGCATCACGTTTTGGTGATCGAAGGCGCTGTCAGCGGCAATAGGGGTACAGATGGCGAGATCCGCAGCCCGGATAGTCATGAGGGCGCGGGCGTCGGGAGGGCCACTGCCCGCCGACCAGCTCGCCGATAGCCAGACCTCGAGGCAGATGGCGGTCTCGCTTCGCGCTCTCATCGACGGTCAGACGATTTCATCTGGCGTTCGTTGCGACGCTTGGGCATCCGCGAGGCGGACGTTGACGACGCCGCCCAGAAAGTCTTTTGCGTCGCGCTTCGCCGCGAGCCTGCCATCGTCCACGGAAGGGAGCGTGCTTTTCTCTTCAGCACGGCCCTCCACGTTGCGGCCGACACGCGGCGCGCTCAGGCGCGCGGGCGGGAGGTCTGCGACGAAGAGGCGCTCGCCAACGTGGTTCAGCCGCAGGCGGATCCGGAGCGGCTTGTGGACCAAAAGCGCGCGCGCGAAATGCTCGATGACGTTCTCGATGCCTCGGACGACGACTTGCGCGTCGTGTTCGTCTTGGCCGAGCTCGAGGAATTGACCGCGCCCGAGATAGCCGCTCTGCTCGGAGTACCGCTGGGAACGGTCGCCTCGCGCCTGCGGCGTGCTCGCGAGGAGTTCAACAAGGGCGTCAAGCGCCTGCGCGCGAGGCGGGAGGGGGCACTGTGCGCTGACGATCCGAGCTACGGAGCTCACGGAGGCCGGTCATGAGCGAGTGGCGTCGTCCCGCGAAACGATGGGACCGTCTGGAGCAGGATCTGCTTCGCGCTGGCAGGAGGGACGCGCCCCCGCTCGGTGCCCGGAAAAAGGCGCTCATCGCCTTGGCGGGAATCGGCGCCGGGGCTCTCGAATCGACGACCGCGGCGGGGCACGCGTCGGCTTTGGCGTCCACGATCGCTACTGGTTCCAAGCTTGCGATGGTTGCGGGAATCAAGTGGGTCGCGCTCGGAGTGCTCGGCGCGGGCGCGATTGCCGCCGCGGGTTATGTCGGAGCGACCGGGCGCAGCCCCATGGCCCGGGGGCCGGTCGCCCCTTCGGCCGACGTCGCTTCACTCGGAAGCTACATCGAGACGAAACCGCAGGTCGCACCCGTGGCCAGCGGGGGAGACCTACCGGTCCCCACGACCACCGCCTCGCCACGGGTACCTTTTGTTGGGGTCGAGGCTTCGTTCTCGTCCTCGCCAGCGCAGCCGCTCCCGGCGACCACAAGGGTTGAACCCCCGAACGTCGCTCGCTCGGTGCGGCCGCCGGACTCGCAATTCCGACGTGAGCACGAGGGGGCTGAACCATCCACGTTCATCGCGCCACCCGTTGCGAACTCCGCGCCGTCCATCCCCCCGACCGAGGATGGCGTTCCGACGACGGAGCCCACGATGGCTTCCTCGCCGGGCGTGTTCGCGGGAGACAAGCCTCTCCCAGCGCCGACCCCCTCGGAGAGCTCCGCGCCGCCGGGTCTCGCCGACGAGGTATCGATGCTGGAGGCGGCGCGAAAAGCCCTGCGCGAGAGGGACCCGACCCGGGCGGAGCAAGAACTCGATCACTACGCGACTGCCTTCCGATCCGGAATTCTCAAGCCGGAATCCATCGCGCTGCGAATCGAGGCGAAGCTTGCGCGCGGCGAGCGGACGGAGGCCGCCGCCTTGGGGCGACGCTTCCTCGAGGTCTACCCGAAACACACCCTCGCCCCTCGGATCAGAGTGCTCGTCGGGCTCTAACGTAGCGCCCGTCCAGAGCGGTGTGCGGCGGCGCAAAAGTCGATTTCGTGATCGAAAGCGAAGATTGTGACGATGGAAGGTTGTGGGCAAAGAGATCACTAAGCCGCGCGCGTGCACCGGTGACTATTCGACGGCAGCGCTCCTCGGGGTTGTGTGGCTGGCCGCCGCCTGCCACGACACGGTGTCCTTGGGAAGCCCCGATGAAGAGGGCGGCGCGTCGACGTTCTCAGGGTCGTCGGGGTCGTCGTCGGGGTCGTCGTCGGGGTCGTCTTTGGGCTCCGAAGCGGGGGTAACGTACGCCCAAGACCCAGGGGATGCCGCGGCCCAGTCGAGCTCGATTTGGGCCAGACCCGCTTCGTCGACGCAAGTGCCGTCCTTCTTTAACGCCGTGGCCACAGACGGATTGGGCGGGGTGTACGTCGTCGGCTCCTTTGTGGGGCCAGCCACGCTCAATTTGGGCAACGGCGTCACGGTCACGGGAAGCGACGGCGGCGACTATAATGCCGTGTTCCTGAAGTACGGCTCCTCGGGGTTAGCCCAGTGGGCGCAAACGGTCACCGCGGACTCCAATGGGTCTGAATTCAACTCGGTGGCAGTGGACTCCTCAGGCAATGTCTATGTGGCAGGCTTTTTGTCTGGCCCACCCGGGCCCGTCGGCTTCGGCAACGGGGTTACGGTCTCCAAGGCCGACAAATTCAACAATGCCGTGCTGGTCAAGTACAACGCGTCGGGGACAGCCCAGTGGGTGCGGACTGCCGCCGCAGGGTTGAGCGATTCCTCTTTCAATTCAGTGGCCGTCGACCCAGCTGGCAACGTCTATGTCGCCGGCGAAATGGATGGCACCGGAACGTACGACTTCGGCAACAACGTCACCGCCACGGGAACGGCAGTCAAAGATGGGCTCGTGAATGTGCCTGGAAATGCCGTGCTGGCCAAGTACGACTCCTCGGGAACCGCCCAGTGGGCGCGGACCGTCATCGCTGGGTCGCCGGACTCGAGTTTCAGTTCTGTAGCCGCGGATTCAGCAGGCAACGTGTATGCAGCGGGCTCAATCGCCGGCACGGGGACGTACGACTTCGGCAACGGCGCCGTGGCCGCGGGCACGGCTATCGGCGGTCCTTTCGCCAACACAGCATATGACAGTGTTTTGCTAGTGAAATACAACTCCTCGGGAACGGCTCAGTGGGCGCAGACCGTCACCGCTCTTGCATCGTCCTCTGATTTCGGTTCGGTGGCAGTAGATTCCGCAGGCAACGTGTATGCGGCAGGCTCTATCCATGGCGAAGGCTCTGGGAGCGGTTCGCTAACTTACGACTTTGGCAATGGCGTGACAGCCGTGGGCACCGATAGTAGCGATGTGTTCGAAGGCATGGCAGGCTCACTCTTTGTCGTGCTGGTAAAATACAACTCGTCGGGTCTAGCCCAGTGGGCACAAACGGTTGCAGGGGGACCGAATTCCTATTTTACCTCCGTGGCGGTCGATTCCGCAGGCAGCGTGTACGCGTCAGGCGATGTCTTTGGTTATGACATCGGTACGTACGACTTTGGCAATGGCGCTACGGTCACGGCGACGTCCAGCGGCCAAGGCGGATATCATGTGGCATTGGTAAAATATGATTCCTCGGGACTTGCCCAATGGGCCCTTTCATCGGTGAACGGAGGCTCCAGCACCGCCGTCTTCAACTCAGTCGCAGTGGATTCCAGGGACAACGTGTTTGCAGCAGGGGCTATCGGTGGATCAGGGACGCTGGATTTCGGAAACAACCTGACCGTAGTGAGCACAGACGTCGATGGGGGCGGAGGCTGGAGCGCTCTGTTGATCAAATATTAGTGAAGGTCGCGATGTTTTCGTCGCCTCTGCTCAATCTGCGCCCGTCCGAGCTGTGACCCAGGTCGACCGTCGAAGTATAGGTCGAACCGGGTGACGACCTGCGAGTTGGAGCGACGCACGTTGGCGGGTGTCGCCCGAAGCTCAAAGGCGCTCCAGCATGTTGTAGGTGTCTGTGAGGCGCCCCTGACCGTGCGACCGCCCGATTGTCGGACGCTGCGTGACCGCCAGGGTTGCCGCTTTCCTCCGGTCTCGTCCACGAAGAGCCGCACCGCGGTCGTCGACCGCCTCTCTCACGCGCTCGGGCGCCAATCGCCGTCCACAAGGTCATCAGGCTGGCCATCAACCGCTTCGCCCAACCGTCGTGCAACCATGACCGCGCGTAACGCGGGCGTGAGAGTGGCGTCCGTGCGAGGATGGGATGAGCAGGAGCGCTGGGTCGACATGACTGACGAGTCGTTCAGGCAATCAAGCCGCCCGAGTTCGGTGAGCCGGTCCGGACCCTCGCCTGGGCATTCGCCGACGGAATTGCCGGGCGGGCTGCATCTGGGCGATCTCGTCGCAGGTCGGTTCGTGGTCGAGAGTGTGCTCGGAGCCGGCGGGATGGGCGTCGTGTGCCAAGCCCGTCACGTGCAGCTAGGCAAACGGGTCGCCATCAAGTTCATGCGCGGCGAGGCGATGGCCGGCGCGAACGCGGTCGACCGTTTTTTGCGCGAGGCCCGCGCGGTCGCTGCGCTGTCGAGCGAGCACGTTGCCAAGGTTCTCGATTTCGGGACGCTCGAATCGGGCGAGCCGTACGCTGTCATGGAGTATCTGTCGGGCAACGACCTTTCCGTCGTGCTGCAGAAGGGTGGACGGCTGGATTCGTCGACAGCGGTCTGGATGGTGCTCCAGGCGTGCGAGGCGATCGCCGAGGCGCACTCGCTAGGAATCGTTCACCGCGATCTCAAGCCCGCCAATCTATTCGCGACGACCCAGCTCGATGGAATGCCATTCATCAAGGTGCTGGACTTTGGCATCTCGAAGTTTTCCTCGCTTGGATCTGTGAGCACCAGCGAGAGTTTGACGGCCGCCGGCATCCTCATGGGATCGCCTGAATACATGTCGCCGGAACAGGTACGCGACAGCAAGAAGGTCGACTCGCGCAGTGATATTTGGTCCCTCGGTGTGATCCTGTACGAGCTCATCGCAGGGACACCACCTTTCCATGCCGAGACCGCAGGTGAACTCTTTGCTCGGATTCTAACCGAGAATCCTCCGGCGCTTGGATACGCACGGCCGGGCGTGCCGGATCGACTCGCCAAGGTCGTGTCTCAGTGCCTTGAGCGGGACGTTTCGCGGCGTGTCCAGTCGGTAGGCGACCTCGCTGCAATGCTTTTGCCGTTCGCGCCACCAGACGCACAAATTTCGGTGCAACGAATCTGCCGCCTAAGCGGTCGTGTGGCCGGAGCGCATCCAGGTTCGGAGGCGGACCGCGGCGTTGCGTGCGACCTGACGATTCCAGGTGGTGAAGCGGGCGTGCCAGAGGAAACGGGCCCAGCGTGGCTTCGATCAATCGCATCCGCAGCCTTTCGGTCGCCGAAGCGGTGGAGAACGATCCTATTCGCGGGAGCGTCCTTCGCAGCGGCGCTGGCCGTCGGCGTCAGCCTCTACGAGACTCGCGGTCGACTGCCTCTTCAACACGCGGCCACCATATCTTCTAGTTTGCCGGCTCCAACTCAATCGACGGACTCTTCGGTCGGCGCCAAGCCAGACGTCACGTTGGCTCCGGTCACGACTGAAGTGCCCATCGAGGTCGCGACTCGACGCGTGCCAATTGATGCCGGAGTCGGTCTGCGCCCTGGTGGTCGAAAAGGTCGACCCCAGGAGCCACTGCCGCATCCCGAGCCGCTATCGCATCCCGAGCCGCTATCGCATCCCGAGCCGGCCGCCCCTGTTCCGCCACCTAGGTCGAAGCCAGCCCCGCAAGTCGATGTGGCTCCGCCGGCTGAGGCGCCGACTCCCAGGGGCGGGGACTTGTTCGAACACCGACAGTAGGCGTCGGGCGGGACACCTGCTATTGGTGCGCGCTGAAAAAGTAGGAGTTTCATCGATCATCAGGCATCGGGGTGTTCATGCGAAGGTCGCGAAGTACGAGTCTCGGAGTGCTGCTGGCCGTCGCCGTCGCGCTGACTGCGTTGCCCGTGCGTGCGCAGGAGAAGAGGACCGATGCAGTTCGGGCGGAGGTTCTCTTTGAAGAGGGTCGCCGTCTGATGTTGGGGCACGACTACGCCGCTGCGTGCCCGCGACTGGCCCAGAGCCAGGCCCTCGACCCGGCCCCCGGAACGGCGCTCAATGTGGCGCTCTGTTACGAGCGGCAGGGCAAGCTGGCAACCGCTTGGGCAGCCTACAAGACCGCGCAAGGCCTGGCAGACCGTCCTGGTCAAGAGGAACGCCTGGCCGTCGCGACCAAGTCGGCGGCCAACCTGGAACCGAAGCTCTCGCGCGTGACGATCTCCGTGCTGTCTGCTGCCCGCACTTCAGGTCTCGAGGTCCGACTCGACGGCGACAAGATCGAAGACCTCGAATGGGGCACGGCAATTCCACGGGACGGCGGAGGTCACGACATCGATGCGAGCGCTCCTGGTAAGCGGCCTTGGCATTCGCACATCGAGATTCAAGACAGTGGCGCTCGCGTGACTGTCGAGGTCCCGGCGCTCCAAGATGAACTGCCAACCATGGCCCGCGCCTCCGAACCAGGCAGTCGGGAGACCGGTGGTGGCGGGCCCGCGATCGCAAGCGGCAATACCCGAAAAGCCATCGCCGAGCGGCCGGAGGCGTCCCCGCCTCAAACGCAGCGCGTAGTCGGACTCGTGGTCGGAGGCCTCGGCCTTGCTGGAGTCGCTACGGGAGTGGCTCTTGTGGTTATCGGCTACGGCGATCAGAACGGCGCAGGCTGCAATGGACAGTTTTGTGCGCCTGGACCGAATCAGAGCAAGTACAACGATGGCACGAACCTCATCAACACCGGCAGGGATATTGCGATAGCTGGTGGCGTGGCCACGCTCGCTGGATTCGTCCTGTGGCTCACCAGCCCGGGCACGGGCAAGACGCAGGGCACCGCTGGAATCGGAGTCCGGATCGGCCTAGGTCCCTCGGGGGTCTTGGCCTCGGGGACCTTTCGCTAGAAGGCCGGTGCCTTTCGGCCGATCCCCGAGCGATCCCAGCGTCGAGCGTGGCTAGGCCAGGGGAAGTAGGCTCCGCGCGACTCGCTGCCGGACTTGCTTGGTTTCGACCGAAATGGGTCGGTCTTCTCGCCTCGGATCCCGTGTCTCAATCAGTTTTCCATACAGATGAGGGACGGCGCCGGGGAAGTGTTGCATGCGAACGGGTCAAACGAGTAGACGGTAAACGCGTCCGGCTCGCCCACCTGGGGATACCCCAGGTCGGCGGTATACGACGCGGACGCGCTCGACCAATTGTCACAGTCCTCGTTGATGCTCCCTGCCGGGTCTGCCAAACCACCGGCGGCGCCGATCCACATCGCTTGCGTTGAGAGGACACCATTTCGGTCGACTGCGGGCGGCGCAAGGAGCGTGCCCGACATGAAATTGGATGTCGTGGTGGCGACGAGGACGCCGTCGGTACGAACCCAAGGCAGGCCGCTCAGGTTGAATCGAGACGCCGCGCTTGCGGTCGTCGTGCCGAGGGCAGCAAGAAAGTGCGTCGGGTTCGCTAGACCGGCGACCGCGGCCTCGCTCTGACAGAGTGCGTCGGCTCCCGACAGCCCACCGGATGGCACGAAGGCGCCCGTCGAAATGAACACGTGCCGGCCGGTCACCTGGTTGACGGACACGGGAACCGAGAAGTCCGTCCCGAAACAGACCACAGCAAACTGGTTCTGGCACGCTTGGCCATCGAGACTGAAGAAGTTGATGCCTTCGTCCCAGGTAACGCCACCGTTTCCCAAGCCCGACGTCGCCGTCCAGTCTCCGCAAGTCCCGACCCCAGCGGATACCCCGGTAAAAACTGGAAACCCAAGTGTCGCTCCGGTCTCGGCCACAGACGCCGGATACCACATCGTGCTGTTTTGGAAGCCCGACACCGTGTCGGTGAAGGCCAGTCCGTCGGGTCGAATCCAGCCACGAGAGCTGCCCAGACGCGAGAACGCGGAAGCCGTGGAGGTCCCCAAGAAGGCTACGAATCGACCCGGGACGCCCGCCGCAGCGGCAAGTCCATTGCAGAACACATCGGCGCCACTCACCCCGCCAAAATTGCCATTATGTTCTTGGCTCGACACGAACACGATATTCTGGTTGGTCGTCGTGACATTTACCGTATTCGACGCGGTCATGGTCACGCCGCATGTGACTCCCGTACACCCGGTCGACCAGGCAATGATCGCTCCGGATGCCTGCGTAACCGTCAGAGTGACAGCCGTGCCGACGTCGAAGTTGGCCGTGGACGTGCAGGACGCGCCCGAGCACGAGATCCCAGCGGGGTTCGACGCGATGCTCGCGGCCTGCGTTCCGAGCCCATGAAAGTTCACGGTCAGGGCCGTCTGACGCGGCGTGAACTCGGCATTGACGGTCGTCGCGGCGGTGAGCGTGACCGCACAGTTCGTCGCGGTGCCAGAACATCCGCCGCCACTCCATCCCGCGAACACCGAAGATCCATCTGGGGTTGCGGTCAGCGAGACTACTGGGTTGTCCGTCGTCCAGGCGTACTGGGCGCTGCACGTCGTCCCACAATTGAGAGCTCCGGTATTGTCTGACACCGTGCCGTTGCCCGTACCGCTCTTGCTCACGCTGAGCGAAAGGAACGTCTCGCCCACACCCGTCAACGCCGCCGACAGGGAACCGCCATTGACGCTGAGCGATGCCGCACGGGAACCCCGAGCCGTGGGCGCAAAACTCACCGAAATCGCACACGAGCCGTGCGCGGCGACCGTTGCGCCGTTGCACGAGTCCGAATCGATCACGAAGTCGGTGGGGTCGGCGCCCCCCAGGCCTGTAGTGAGCGCGCTGCTCGCCCCATTTCCCGAGTTGGTGACGACGAACGCATGAGACGCGCTCGTGGATCCCAACGCCGTAACCGTGAAGGAGTACTGGAGGGGAGCCAGGGACAGCTCTGAACCAGCGCACTGTCCGGCCTGACACGAGGACCCGGAAGGGCAGGGCGCGCACTGCGCGCCTCCGGTGCCGCACGACGTGTTGTTCTCACTGGCCACCACGACGCATCCGGCGGTTCCGCAGCAGCCATTGGGACACGAAGCCGAGTCGCATGCCCCGCAGACACCCGCGTGACAGATCGAACCGGGCGTCGAGTCGCACGGCTGGCCCTCGTTGACGGCAGTCAGATTGCCACAGGAGAAGCCCGTGGTGCAGGTTTCGATCCCGCTCTGGCAGGCGTTGGGGTGACAGGTCGCGTTGGGCGTGCACGCGACGCACGCGCCCTGGCCGTCGCACACGCCCGATGACACGCTGGCCGACGTGCACGACGTCCCGGCAGACGCAGCGACTCCCTGATCGGTGCACGTCGCCACGCCCCCCGAACACGCCGTAACCCGTCCAACGTTGCACGCATTGGCGCTCGGCGTGCATGCGGCCCCGACTACGCACGCGCTGCAAATGCCGCCATAGCAGTATCGAGGTGGTGTCGCGCTGCACGAAGTGCCATCGCCCGCGGGTCCAACGTCCTCGCACACCGGACTGCCGGAGCCGCAACCTATGGTCATTACCTCGCAGGAGCCTGCGTCGGCGCAATTCGCACCAGCATTGCATACGACGCACGTGCCGCTGGAACTGCACACGTGGCTGGCTCCCGCATCCGCCGCAACGGCGCCGCAAGGCGTACCCGCCTCCAACGTTCCTGTGGTCTCGCACACCGCCCCGCCATCGGTGCACGCCCACGCCCCCTGAAGGCAATCCCCAGCGTTGCACGACCCGCCCGAGGTGCAGAGTGCCACCTGCGACGCGTCTCCGGCATCTTCAGTGGCTCCGGCCTCTCCTGCTGCGTCTGCGTCGCCCGAGTTCGTTTGGCCATCCGCAGGCCCTCCGGCTTCGACGTCCCCGCTCAGTGTCACGTCCGATCCCGCGTCCATGGTCTGCCGCGCGACATCCTGACCGGCCTCCGCGCGGCTACTCGCACTGCCGTCAGCATCCACGCTCGCGTCCTGAGCCCCCGTCGCTCCGTCGCCGCCGTCGAGCGATGCGGCCCCCTCAGGGCTCCCGTCCGGTCCCACCACAATAGCGTCGCTCGCGCAGCCCGCGCCGACGAGCATCGCCAGCGGCAGAGCAGTCCATCGTCTTATCATGTTAAAGTCAAACCTCCCTCACACAGGCGAGACCCAAGGCGCCGTTCGCTGAGCACGCCGACGGCCGTCAAGGTGCCACACTTGAAGCACGCCAGCAATGGGCGAAGCGTAGGTCGGCAATGTGATTCGCTTGACGGACATTCTTGGTGCGAAACGGCACCCTCGCATCGTCGGGGGGGGCGAGACAACTTGCTGATCGCTGATTCCGATTCGGTTGGTGAACCGACCGAGATACCGAATGATTAGCTCGGCGCTGACGAAAGGCCGTTTGGCGTAGACGACCCAGTCGGCGCGATACAGGCCGTCGAGCCAAGCTCACGTTCGTGTCGACAAGCGTCTTATCTCTTTGCAACGCATCAGCGCCGATCGCTCGTCGGTAGTGTACCCATCACATCGGGTACGACCCGTCCACGATCCCGTTGATGTACTTCTCGAGATTGGTGTATCCGGTGTGATCGAAGTCGCCCGTGGCATCGGTGGCGCTGTTCGGATTCAGCCCGTACTTCGTTTCCCAAGCATCGGGCATGCCGTCGCCATCGGTGTCGACGGGCGCGGTTCCTCCGGTGAGTGTCCCGTAGCCGCTGTTGCCGAGCCCGGTGGCGGTTTGATCCGTCCACAGCTGGCCCGACTTTCCCAGAGATTTCAAGTCGGCAACCACCAGGGAATCCACCTGATCGCGGGACCCCGGCCAGCACCCGGCATTGGCCAGGACAGCAGTGTATGCGTCTGCCGCGCTCGTCGTCGTCAGGCTCGCCGTGGTCGTCGAGTTGGCCTTCGTCGCTGTCGTCGTGCCCCCCGGCTGCCCCGCGTCGGTGCCGTTGAGCGTGCCGTCCGCGTTGCTGTCCAAGAGATTGCCGCTGGCGTACACGGTTTGCCCACTGTTCATCTGATAGAAATCGTCACCTGGGCTGGTCGTGGACGGTCCAGCGATGAAGTAATTGTTGATGACGTCGTGCCAGAAAGTCCCGCTGGTATCTCCAGCGCAGTACGCATATTGGTAGTTATAGACTACGTTATTGACGAATTGCGTGTTGCACTTTGCCAAGGGCAAGCGACCGTGAGCGTTGGCCCAGAAGTCCTCGTACCAGGTGAAGAAACCACCGGTCATCTCCGTGTGTGCCCCGAACTGCTGTCCGGTCGGGTCTGCGATGATGGAGTATTGCACCGTGATGTTGGTCGCGCCCACCGCGTCGACACTGTCGTACTGCGCGAACTCGACCGAGACGTGGTCGAGGATGACGTTGCTGGCGTCGAGCAGGTTGATTCCACTCTTCTTGGGGTTGGTGTCGAGGAGGCCCTGTCGGAAGCGCATGTAGCGGACGATGACGTTCGACGCGGCGTCGAATGAAACCTCGCCTCCCATGATTCCAATCCCGTCGCCGGGCGCCGTTTGCCCCGCGATGGTCAGGTTGCTCGTCACGGACACGGCCGAGGAAAGACTGATGTAGCCACCGACGTCGAAGACCACAATTCGGTTCCCCGTGCCGACGGCGTCACGGAACGATCCGGTGCCCGAGTCACTCAAATTGGTGACGTGGTACGCGCCATAGCCCCGCGCGCCAGTCGCCTTGGCTCCAAAGCCGAGGGCACCGGGAAAGGCGACCACGGGGCCAGATGTGCCGCCCGAGCTCGAGGCGCTGCTGCCGCTGGAGCTTCCGGAGCTCGAGGCGCTGCTGCCGCTGGAGCTTCCGGAGCTTGACGCACTGCTTCCGCTGGAACTCCCGGAACTCGAGGCGCTGCTTCCGCTCGAACTGCTCGAGCCCGAGGAGCTGCTGCGCCCACTGGAGCTTCCGGAGCTCGACGTGCTGCTGCTTCCGCTCGAACTGCTCGATGTCGACGAATTGCTGCTTCCACCGGAGCTGCCCGAGCTCGAAGAACTGCTGCGCCCACTGGAACTTCCGGAGCTCGACGTGCTGCTGCTTCCGCTCGAGCTGCTCGAAGTCGACGAGCCGCGCCCACTGGAACTTCCAGAGCTCGAGGTGCTGCTTCCGTTGGAACCGCCGTTGCTCGACGTGGAGCCGCCGCTGGCCGAACTGCTCGCCGAGCTTGCGCTGCTCGACCCTCCGCTGCTCGAACCTCCACCCGAACCGCTCCCGCTTCCCGAGTCGGAGCCACCGCTCGAACTGCTAGACGTCTGGCCTCCGCTTCCGCTCGAGCCGGACGACGTGCTCGTGCCCGTGTCTCCCACTCCGCTTTGCGAGCAGCCACCCACGAGGCTGGCGCCCAACGTCAGGATCGCGATGTCAAGGAGACGGCGCATACTGGTCATGGTGAAGCCCTTTTCAATGTCGTGACACATCCCGCAAGCGAATGCATCTTGGATTTTGCCGTAATGAAATGCAATCGCCGCTGCCTTTGGTAGCCTTGGTCCTTTCTCGGACCCGCGGGATGGCCGCTCACGACGTCCCGTGGCAATTCCAATGTGGAAGTACAAACGCGTTCCCACGAGAAGTCGTCGAGCGGCGACGCCGGTACATGCTCGACCGAACGGCGCGTGAGAAGAGATGGTCATGACCATGAAGTCCGGTTTCGAAACGAGAAGGGGTGACATAGGCGTACTGCTCCTTCACGGACTGAGCGGAACGTCGGCCGAGGTCGAGCCACTCGGGCAGTATCTGGCTGAACGCGGCTATTCCACGCTCGGTCCGCTGATGAAGGGCCACGGGACGAGTCCCCAGGACCTCGCGCAGACCACCTGGCAAGATTGGGCCGAGGGCGCGCTCGAGGCCTATGAGGTTTTGCAGCGCACGTGTTCGAAGGTCTTCGTGGGAGGCCTATCGATGGGTGCGGACCAAGCGCTCCACCTGGCCGCCCACCACCCTGTGGCCGGCGTGATCTCCATGGCGGCCCCTGTTCGAATTCCCGACATCCGATTCATGGGAATCGCGTTCTTCAGGTTTCTGCAGTGGCGAACATCCACCCTGAACGGGGGTCTCTTGGACCTCGAAGCACCGAAGCCCTCCGTCTACCCCTTCGTCGCGACCAAGAGTCTCTACGAATTGAAGAAGCTGATGGACCGAGTGCGGAGCGAGTTGCCCCGCGTCACCGCGCCCACATTGGTAATCCACGGTCGCAAGGACTCGAAGGTTCCGGCGGCCAATGCCGAGACCATCGTGCGCGCTCTTGGATCGGTGCGCAAACACCTGGTCTATCTCGACCGGTCGGATCACGTCGTGACGATGGATTTCGACAAGGACATCGTCTTCGAGACCGTTCTCCGATTCATCGAGACGGACGGTGTTCGCTGCGACGCGGCGTCCGAGATTGTGTGAACGAGACCCCAGTAGACGCCGCAGCGGCCCACCAGTACCTTCCATCCCAAATGCCCAAGCCCAAACTGATCTACTTCGACATTGCGTCGAGCCGCGGCGAAGAGTGCCGAATCGCCCTTCACCTAGCCGGTGTCGACTTCGAGGACGTGCGCGTCAAGCGCGCCGACTGGCCAGCGCTCAAGCCCACCATGCCCTTTGGCGCGATGCCGGTTCTCGAGTGGCCCGGACGTCCAATGCTCGCGCAGAGCAATGCAATCCTGGTGTTTATCGGCCGGGAGTTCGGCCTTCATCCTGCCGACAATTTCGAGGCCGCACGCCATGAGGCGATGATGTGCCACGTCGAGGAGCTTCGCGCCGTCGTCGGACCGACCGTTCGCATCGCCGACGAAGTGGAGAAGAGGAAGACTCGAGAGGGACTCGCAGCATCCTTCCTTCCGACGTGGGGCGCCAACGCGGAGAAGCAGATCGGCGACGGGCCATTCTTCGGGGGCGGCAAGCTGCATGTGGTCGACATCAAGCTCCACATGGCGGTGCGCTGGTTTGCCGGCGGGGGCGTGGATCACATCCCGGCCACGATCTTCTCAGGCTTTCCCAAGCTCACGCGCCTGCACGACGCCGTTCGCGACGACTCGCGGATCAAGTCTTGGTTCGGGAGGGCGTAGGCCCTACTGCCGAACGTGAATGACGACCGGGGCGCTGTTCTCCGTGCCTGCGCGCGCGACCAGGTCGTGATCTCCTGGGGCGAGCGGCCAGCGCAAGGTGTAGGGACTCCTCGCGCGACCTGCCTCCGTACCGTCCACAAGAAGCGTCACCTCAGGCGTGCCTACGGGCGCCACGACTGAGACGGCCAGCACTTGGGCGTCCTTCGGTCGGTCGGGGTCGATCACGAACCGCGCCCCGTCGAGCGGGTATCGAATGGTGATTGCGCCAACCGGACTCGACGTGTCGGTGTCGTCGTTCGGGCACTCGCTCGAAACCTCGGACGGCGCGAGAGCCCGGTTCGCGCCGAGAGCCCACGCGGTGTAGCGAGGCGGAAATCGCTCGAAGGTCCTCGCGACGCTCGGGCACGCCCCACGCCGTGCGCTTCCCGCGCGCAGCCCATTTCGAGGATCGATCGCCATGCGTTCGTGCATCTCGCAGTACGCGAGTTCGGCGGCCTCGCCGTGGGTGAACCACTCGAACACGTGATTTGGGCACGCCGATGTCACGCGCGCGCCAGACAGGGGGCAGATCGCGATCCGCGCGAGGTCGCCGGCGATGTCGGACCGCGAGACGGGCAGGGACGACTTCTCGAAAAACTGCATGGCCGCGTCCATCACGTCGTGAAAGAGCGGGCCCGCCCCGGTGATGCCTCCGACGTGGTCCATAGGCGATCCGTCGAAGTTTCCGACCCACGCCGCCACGGTGACGTGTCCAGTGAATCCGACCGCCCAGTTGTCGCGGTAGCCCTTCGACGTACCCGTCTTGTCGGCGACATCGAACGGGAACTCGAGCACACCCCCTTCTCCGAACGATGCGACTCGCGCCGTCGCGTCCTTGAGGACGTCGGTGATGCGGGCGGCAGCGAGCTCCGGCATGACGCGCACATCGGCGCTGACCGCGATCGGTGTCACCGTGCCGGCGACGTCGACCGAGAGCGCCGCGCGAATTGGCTTCAAGATGCCTCCGCGGGCCAGAGTCGCGTAGGCGTTCGCGAGTTCGAGCAGCGACACTTCGCCGTCACCGAGGGCGATCGCCGCGCCGTAGTCCTCGACGCTGCTATCGAGGGAAAACCCGAGGGCGCGAAGTCGCTCTACGAGTGCGGCCGCGCCGAGCTGATCGGCGACGAAGACGGCAGGGACGTTCAGCGAGTTGGCGAGCGCCTCGCGCATTCGAACGGGTCCGTGGAACGATTCGTCGTAGTTGTGCGGAGCGAAGTCGCCCTGCGGTGTCATGAGGTGAAGTTCAATATCCGGCAGCACCGTCGCTGGCGTCATGCCGAGGCGTTCCAGGGCCAGCTCGTAGACGAACGGTTTGAGGGTCGAGCCCGGCTGCCGCATCGCCAGGATACCGTCGTTCTGGCCGCCATGCTGGTCGTCGAAGAAGTCGGGCGAGCCGACGTACGCGAGGATGTCTCCCGTGTCGTTGTCGAGGACGACGACGCTCGCCGCGGTCACGCGCTGGGCGGCGAGCGACGAGATCACCCGCTTCGTCGCAATTTCTGCGGTGCGCTGAATTTCGATGTCGAGGGTCGTGGTGATACTCCCTCCCGAAGCGTCGGGCACCGCGCCCAATCGTCCCGCGAGAAGGGCGCGCACGAAGTGGAGCGCGCCGAACGCCGCAATTCGCTGCTGGACAACGATCGGCTCCTCGGCGGCGATTTTGGCTTTCGCCCGGTCGATGACTCCGGCCGCAGCCATGCGAGAAAGCACGGTATTGCGTCGCGCACGGGCCGAATCCGGGTGTTTCTGAAGCGCGAGCGCGCCCGGTGCATGCACCATCCCAGCGAGCAGCGAGGCCTCACCGAGCGATAGCGCCGAGGGCGACTTGTCGAAGTACGCAAGGCTTGCGGCGCCTACGCCCATGAGATTCGGTCCGAACGGAGCGCGATTCAGGTACTCTTCGAGGATCTGGTCCTTCGTGAGGGACCGCTCGATTCGCAGGGCGAGGGCGGCCTCGAATAGCTTGCCCCAGAGCGTCCTTCGATGCGGGCGGACGGCTCGGGCGAGCTGCATCGTAATCGTCGAAGCGCCGGAGACCGTTCGAAGGTGCGCGACGTTCGAAGCCACGGCGCGCACGGCGGCTCGGAAGTCGACGCCGTGGTGCGATGTGAAGCGCCGGTCCTCCGTGGCAACGAGCGCGCGAGCCACGAGCGTAGCATCCGCAGCTTTTACCCAAGCGGTCCTCGAGCCGTCTCGTGGCAGCGCCTCGCGCAGCAGGTGCCCGTCCCGGTCGAGCACTCGCACCGAGCCCGTGTGTCCTTCGAGGAGTTCAGCAGGCAGTCCGACGCTGTAGGAAGCGACGTACAGTGCGACGACGGGACTGACGAGAACGGCGAAGACGAGGACTCCGATTCGCTGACGCCGCGCACGCAGAAACGCCACGGCGCGACCCTCAAGGGACGACATCGAACGTGAAGGCACGCGTGCGTCCATAGACCTCGGGCGAGTACATGCAATCGGCGCTGGTCGGCGGAACGACGTACGTTCCGACGACGGTTGCCCGCGCGAGGTAGCTGAAGTGATACAGGCCCGGTTTCACGGCCGGCAGGAACGTGAGCACGCGATCGTCCTTGAGCTCGCGGTGGAAGGTCGTCGTGCGGAACGGCACTCCGACGTCGACGACGGTGTCCTTCGGCACGTCCGCGATCGCCGTGAGATCGCCCGGCGCAGCGGGGTTGCGGACCGCATGGGTCTTACCCGTCGTCCCCAGATCGAAGTCGACGGCCTCGAGTCCCGCTGGAAGTGGATCGACGATGACCACCTGCTCTCTCGGTTCCGGGGACTCGAGCAACAGGTCGACGATGACAAGGTCGCCCGCGTGGGCTTCGAGGCTCGTCTTCTTTGGAATCCACTTCGTAGCCTTTTCGATCTCCGAGAGCTTGACGGCTCGCATGGTCTTTTGCACGAACAGGCCTCTATCGAGGGGTTTCTGGGGGAGCTCCGCAACCTCGTACTTGAGCTCTGCCGAGTAGTAGAGTCGACCTGCGCCCTTCAGCGACATCGCGAGCGGCCCCGCGAGTTCGCGGACCTTCGTCGAGGGGAGCGTGATGCGGGCGTCGCGCAGCGATCGATCGTGAAACGCCTCGTCGCCGATGAGAGTGCTCCCGAGGAAGACATTAACGTCGAAGTCAGGGCGCGGTGCTTCCTGGGCTTTGCGATAGTCGTCGAGGGCGACCAGGGCCCATGTGTTCTCCTGGGTCGACCGCCACGCGTCGGTCTTGCGAGCCATGAGCAGGCCCTTCGCCAAGCGCGGCGCGAGCGGTTGCGCCGGATCGACGGCAAGAAGTGCTCGAAGGACGAGCGCCGTGGTGCGCACGGGGGAGTCGAGCAGAGGAGCGAAAAGCTCGTTCTCTTCGTCGGCGAGAGCGACTCCGGCGTCGACGCGGAGGCGAGAGAGTATCTCGTTCGCCAGATTGCCGGTCTGAGACTTGGGCATCGTCGCGACCGCCATCGCATGGAGCAGGAGTGCTTGCGAGAAGAGGGGTTGATGCGCGCGCTCGTCGTAGAGCTGGTTGAGCATTCCGGGGTCTGGCTTGCCCAGAGTCGCGAGTGTGTCGGCGACGAACGATGCCTCGGCGTACGCCCGAGAAGCGCGATCCGTTGTGGTGAGCCCTTCGCCTGACAATGGCGCGTCCTTGTCATCCAGTTCCTCGCGGTCCGCTTCCTGTGCATGCACGGCGTCCTCCGAGGTCGTCTCGTCTGCTCGCCCTCGCGGGACCGGGGTTGCGGACTTGAATTTCTCGCCCGACAGAGCACGGCGCAGATACTCTATGCCGTAGTCGAGCGCGCTGGACGGGACGTGGATCCCTTTCTTCGAGGCCCCGTCGAGGGCGAACATGGCGTATGCCGATAGCCAGGGCAGCGCCGGGTCGTCGTCCCAGAAGCCAAAGCCGCCGTCGGCGTGCTGGTGGGCGAGCAGTTCGCCCACGGCGTCTTCCATGCGAGCGTCGGTCGCGGCGGGGACTCTCGCACCCACCGTGCGTGCAAGATCTCCGAGAGCGACGAGCGGGATCATGCGGCTCGCGAGCTGTTCCGTGCAGCCGTAGGGGTAGTCGCTCAATTCCTCGAATGCAGCGTCGAGTCCGACGAGCGCCGACGACGACAGCCGTACATCGAGCCCGCCCTTGTCCGAACGAATTCTCGACAGGTCGCCCAAGGCGATCGCCGAACTGTGGTCCGTTTCGCCGTAGACCGCCGTGCTCTCCAGGTGAAGCGGAGTCGACACGGTCTTGCTGACGACGACAGCGTCCCTCTCGGCGCCGGCGGTCGCGTCGAAGGAGAGTTTTACATCGCCGGCTGACCGGGCCACCAGAGGAAAGTGCACTTCGGCGTTGCCTGATGCCGGGAGCACGGTTCGTTGCGTCGGAGGACCCAGGAGCGCCAATCCAGCAGAACCGAGGGCAATGTGAACGTCGGCAGAGACGGGACCGAGCGTCTTGCCCGACACGACCACGCTTGCGTTGAACTTGTCACCGAGGCGGATCGCGCGCGGCAGGGCAGGCCGCACCATGAGGCTTTTCGACGCCGTGATATTCGCCTGTCCGGACCCGAAGCGATCGACCGATGCCGCCACCGCCATGAGCCGAAATGTCGTCAGGTTGTCGGGCAGCTTGAAGTGAAAGTGAGCCTTGCCTTCGGCGGAAGTGATGCGCCCCGCCTCGAAGAACGCCGTGTTGCGGAAGTCGCGACGGACCTTTCCTGCCGAGTCCTCGTCGCCGCCTCCTCCGGGGTCCCCCTTGTCGGAGCTGTCGTCGCGGGCGACGTGGTTGACCACGCGTGTCTCCCAGCCCACGTCGTGGAGCTTCTCTCCAGCCTTGAGTTTGCGGATCTTCGCAAGGTGATCGCGGCTCTCCATTCCGAAGACCGCGAGCGACCGAGGGCCTGTGAACGCCTCGAGAGGGTCGGGCGTCTTGTAGTCGGTGAGCATGAGCACGCCCTCGTCGACAGCATAGAACGTGACCTCGGCGCGGGTCGGTCGCCCGTAGGCGTCTTTGACGGCGATGTCGGCATCGAGGTCATCCCCCGGTCGGAACTCTTTCTTGTTTGCGATCACGTCGACGTCGAGGCGGTGCGACTGCGGGGTCACCGTGAGGTCGACATAGCCGTCGCGGTAGTCCGGTCCGCCGATGTCCGCCCCGGACTCTGGCGGAGCCTGCACACGGCCGCGCACGAGGTGCACGGACACGAAGACGTCCGGGAAGTAATCGTCTCGGACAGGAACGGAAACGACCGGCATCGGCCCGCGGACAACCGTTGTCTGGGTTGCGAGCACCCCAGCGCGCTCGACTGTCACGAGAGCTTCCGCCTCTTTGAAGGGATTGCGAATGAGAACCCTCGCTGTCTCTCCTGCGGCATAGTTCTTCTTGTCGAGTTCGAGCTTCACGACACGCGCATCGCCCTCCGACCACCCATTGGATCTCGTGGAGACATCTTCGTCTGGCCGATCGGACACCGCGTACAAGCCCGTGCTCGCGCGGACCTCGTTGCCACGCCGATCCGTCGCCGTCGCGCGAAGGACGAAGTACCCGGATTCCGGAACGCGCACCGC
>Ga0326728_10002184_pt1 | contig 66231 bp, 57 predicted proteins | sample MB3enrmetagenome_FD_207602 | JGI IMG/M metagenome (GOLD analysis project Ga0326728, IMG submission 207602) | Lab enriched peat soil microbial communities from McLean, Ithaca, NY, United States - MB31MN | ecosystem: Environmental > Terrestrial > Soil > Wetlands > Peat | place: USA: New York...
CGGTAGGCACCCTCCTGCTCCGCCTCCTTACTCAGTCGGATCAGCCAATGATACGTCCTGGGATGCAAGTGCAGCAGGCGAGGAACCATGGCCACCCCTCCTGCGAGAAGTATGCCATAAAGAAGGGGCTTATGTCCCCTTAATTATGCGCGGATGTATAGAAACAGCCATAGCCATCGGCTGGCCGTCCATGGAAGGAACCCAGTTGGAGGCTTTAGCATCCGAGGATTGACCCGGCTCGGAGCGGTCGTGGTGATACTCACGGTGGCCGTCGATAGCCCCGTTCCGGTCGGAGTGATAGAAGAAGGCGAAATCGTGCAGGTCGAAAGATCCGGCGCTCCCGAACAACTTAAATTAACCATCTGGTTGAACCCACCTTCGGACTCAACGGTGAGCGTAAATGTCGCCGTTCCACCGGCTGTTACGCTGGCCGAATTCGAATTCGTCGAAAGCGTGAAGCCTTCCCCGCTGCCAGTTAGCGAGACGGCTTGCTGCCCGCCATACCCACCGTTGTCGGCAATCGTCAGAGTGGCGGTCAGCGTGCCGGTGGTGGTGGGCGTGAACGAAACCTTGACGGTGGTGGCGTTTCCTGGCGCCACAGAGATCGGCAGCGGGTTCGACGTGAGACCGAAGTCGACCGCGTTCGTTCCGGTTATGGCGAGGCTGGAGATATTCAAAGTCGCAGAGCCCGAATTAGTGATAGTCAACGCCTGCGGCACGCTCGTTGTCCCAACGAGCTGATTTCCGAAGGCTAAGCTGGCCGATGATAGCGACACCCCCGGCAGGGGTTGCGAAAGGCTGAAGACCGTACCATCGTCGTTGGCCCCCCCACTGGACGTCGTTCCGTAGAAGTTCCCGTCCTTCCCCTGGACGAGCGTCGCAACTGGAGTGGAACCGTCAGTGCAGTTGCCTTCGGAACAAAAGCTATAAAGCGTCGTCAACAGGCCGGTGGGCGTGATTCTGAAGATGGTCCCGCCATAGCCGTTATTCCTGCCCGCACCACCTGTTTCCACTGCCCCATAGAAGTTCCCGTCGCTACCCAGGACGAGCCCTGCGTAGGGGCTGCCGCCGTCTGGACAAGTGTTGATGCCTTGCGAGCAGAAACTGTAGAGCGTCGTCAGCGTGCCGCTGGGTGTGACCTTGAAAACGGTCCCGTAGCCGTACCCCCCATTAGACGCCGTCCCGTAGAAGTTCCCGTCCGTGGTCTGCAGCAGGCCTGTCTCGGGGAGATTCCCATACGGGCAAGCGCCACGGCCTAGGTAGCAGAAGCTGTACACCGTCGTCAGTGCGCCGCTCGGGGTGATTTTGAAGATCGTGCCTCCGCCGCCGCTGTCCCCCCCATTATAGGTCGTCCCGTAGAAATTCCCGTCGCTGGCCTGGATCAGCGCCGCGTGCGGAACGCTGCCGTCCGTGCAAGCGGTTCCCCCCTGGGAGCAAAAGCTGTAAAGCGTGGTTAGCTCGCCGCTCGGCGTGATTTTGAAGACTGTCCCTTGGTTGTTGGCCCCCCCGCTGGACGTCGTCCCGTAGAAGTTCCCATCCGTCCCCTGGACGAGCGCCGCGAGCGGGCTGTTGCCATCGAGGCAAGGCGTACGGCCTTGTGCGCAAAATCTGTAAAGCGTCGTCAGCGCTCCGGCTGGCGTAATCTTGAAGACCGTCCCGCCAAGGGATGCCCCGGTCCAGGACGCTGTCCCGTAGAAGTTCCCGTCGGCGCCCTCGACGAGTCCTGCGTACGGAGCGGCGCCGTCCTCGCCAGCGGAAAAGTTGTAGAGCGTCGTCAGCGTACCTTGGGCGGTGATTCTGAAGATCGTGCCACACCCACTCTCGGCGGGGTTGGAAAAGCATGAGTTCGCTCCGCCGTGGTTTGTTGTCCCGTAGAAGCTCCCATCGCTGCCCTGGAGGAGCGCCGAGTTGGGAATGGCACCGTCCGCGCCGTCGAAGGAGTGCAGCGTGGTTAATGTCTGCGCCTTCGCCGACGGATTCGCCACTACCTCAAGCCCCAGCAGCGCCAAAATCGCCAACGCGGTAGTTGTCACGCTTAAGCGTACTCTCGAATTTCGTGCTCCTGCTGCGTTTGTCATGAGAGTTCTCCCGTGCGAGGAGTCGTAGACAGTCGCCATCCTAGCATAAAGCGCGGACTATGTCCCTATACAGCGATGGCCTGTCGGCTTTTGCCCGGCCCAGCGATAGGCACTTCGGTAGAATGCCCCACCTGTAGCCGGCGTTTGCCCCAGGATGCGCCGTCCGCAGTCAAAATGTGAGAGCGGGGAACGCAGGGTAGATGTTGTCGAACTCCGGGTATCTCTGTCCAGTGAATCGCTGAAGCGGAGTCGAAATATGGAAGTGAGGACTGCAAGCCGTCGAGCGAGATCCTAGCGTGGCCCCAAAACCCCTGTCGTAGCGAATCCGCATCCACTCCAGGTCAACCCTGGGATCGGCTTTCTCCGCACATTTGAGGGCTTCAGCCTTGTCTGCGGCTTGCCCTGCCCAGACAATCCATTCATGGGCTCCCGGCCGGTCTTGAGCAGCGGGGCCTGAAACGGCTTCGATCTGGCCGTTGACTAGCGCAATGACTTTCCAGGTCGCCATGTGGTTGTCCATGTTCCTTGCGATGCATTTTAGCTGAGTCGAGAATAGGCCGGTGGGGATTAATGATTGAGCGGGAGAGTTTGCCCTTGGATTGTCTGGAGTTGACCGTCCACCAAGCGCAGAAATGGCTGCATCGCCTGGGCTATCGGCTGAAGGGGGTACTCCTGGAGGCGCGAGCCCAAGATGTTGCGCGCTTACGACAGGGCTAAAAAACTCCGCCGGTGAACGAAACAGGACATCGTGGTGTTTGAGGACGAGACGGGTTTCACAGAACACCCCCGGATCAGCCGGGTGTGGGCGCGACGGGCGCGACCTTTCCGTGTCCCCACGGCCAGCAACCATCGACGACGATTGAATGTCTTTGGCTGGGCGGTCCCCTTGGAAGGTCGGTACAGCCTGATGCGTTCGCCGCGGGGGACACCCAAGGCTTCCTGGCCCTATTGACCCGCCTGCGGCAGCGACGTCGGGGAAAGGCCCTGCACTTGTTCGTGGACCGAGCGCGCTGGCATCGGGGGCCTCGAATCAGAAAATACTTGGCGACTCATCCCCAGATTCAGATGCAATACCTGCCGCCCTACCAGCCGAGGCTCAATCCGCAGGAACGAATCTGGCGCCAATTGCGTTATGAACGGACGAACAATCATTGGTTCACGGACCTCGATCATACTTGGCGGGCGATTCGGCAAACCGCCCGCCGTTGGTCAATGAATAGAATTCGTCGTCCATGTAACATTTCTTAAGACGTTTACATTAGTTCCATGGCGGCAGCTTCAACTTCGTTCTGCGTGGCAAGAATCCGCCATGCGCTGGTGCCAACCGTGGTTCTGGTTGCTCGTCGCGATTGTTCTCGCGATTGTTTGCAAGAGCGTTTATATGGTGGCGGAGAGCCATTTTCCTAGAGGACTTATCGGATTGGCCGAAAGATTCACCGTGACGGCCATGCTCTCAGCGTTTAAGGATCACAAGCCCTTGGCTTTTAGGGCATCACTCTGTAGGTTTCTGGGAATTACGCTGGGGGTGTATCTCTTTCTCGCCAACGGGGTGCGGGAGATATTCAAATTGTCCGCGAGCTAAGTGCCACATTTCACAAATGCACTGACGTTTCGTTAACCGCCACGGCACGCTCTCTTCTTCACACCTCACTCCAGTCCCGTCTCGCCCCCTAACGCGGGTGCATACTGGTGAGGCAATCCCCTCGCTTCGACATGATCGGACCTGGTTCACCCCTTTGATTGTGGCAGGAGAGTGGTTGCTCGCGCGGGCTGGCCAGAGGAAAACTGAAACCTAAGCATCTTCCTGAGTTGTGATACTTGAGCTTCGCGACCTTTCCCGGTTGCCAGTGGCGTAGAGGGTCAACTCGATGCGGTTTGATATCCCGAGCTTCTCATAAATGTGGAGCAAGTGGTTCTTGACCGTGTGTGCGCTCACGCCGAGCTTCCCGGCAATTTCTTGGTTAGTCAGCCCTTCGACCGCCATGTTCACAACTTGCTCCTCCCGCCGGGAGAGCAGCAGGATGCCTTTGGCGCTAACCATGCGGACTGGTTCCCTGTCCCCTAAGGCCTTAACGATCCATTGGAGTTGCCGACTATTAGCCCAGACCTGCCCAGCGTGTACACATTGTATACATTTACACAAGACTTCCAGGGGATCGGTCTGACAAGCGACACCTTTGGCGCCTGCGGAGAAGGCGTCAATCACTTCCTCCTGGTTCGAGCAATCAAGTAACAGGATGGGACATGTGGTTGGGGCAGCAACGCGCAGCACTCGAACAGTCTTAAGACCCCCCTTGGGATCACCTTCCAGATTTGAGCTCATCACAGCTACATCAGGGTGATGCTCAGTGACCTGCCTAAGAAAGTCTTTCAGTGTGTGTACACAGTCCACAACACGGAAGCGCCCGTCCTTCTCGTTCAGCGCGGCGCACAGTAATTGGCTGGCCATCGCAGTGCGTTGCGCGACGATAACGGATATAGGCATGGGCGTGATACCTTCTTTGGCCGCTGCAGTCGCTTGTCACGCCAAGCCGATTTAGCGGATTCCCAATTATACACATGCAGCCCCAGAAAGCAACGGGAAAGCCGATGCATCTATTTCCAAATTAATAACTATCATCCAGGCGCTCCAAACAACCTGAATGAGACGGATCTTCGGTCAGCTTTGGAATAATCTCTCCATTCCAGATGGGGCCGCTCGTCTCCCCTCCGAATGGTTCTTTCGGCCTACTGGCGGGGGAGCCGTTCGGCCTACCGGTGGGGGAGCCGTTCGGCCTACCGCGAGGGAGCCGTTCGGCCTACCGGCGAGGGAGCCGTTCGGCTTACCGGTGGGGGAGCCGTTCGGCCTCTTGCGGAGTTTTTGTTGCGTGCCTACACTCCACGCTGATCGACCAGCGGAGGGACAAGGTACGAACCCGTGAAACAATCCGCAAGAAAGATACGTGCCACTGGGGAACGCCGAAAATATAACCGCTATCGGCTCGCGCTCCCCGTGATTTTCTCATGGAAAGATGCGCGGGGAATTCTGCAGAAGGGCGTAGGTCTAACGCATGTAATCAGCATAAGAGGAGCATTTATTTTCGCCACAAGACCTCCGCGGCTAAATGCCAAGATTAAGGTCAAAGTTTATCTTCCGGAAAGAAGCGCAGCACGGCCACAGCGGATCTACGGGCACGGGCAGGTAGTCCGCGTGGAGCCGGCCCACGGGAGACATCGCGCAGGCTTTGCGGTTGCGGTAAAGCCCTTTGTCCTGCGCAGAGGACCGGCGTACCAATGTTCGGAGATGACTGCCGTTGCTGATTCGGAAAATTGGATAAGAGAACCCAATGACAAACAATCAGCCGGATCGATGGCAATCAATTCTTAGTTCGGTCTCGATCGGACTTCCCTGCTGAGCGTGATCCCACGCGAACTTGGGAAGCCCATCTGTGGTTCGAAAGCAAGACAGCACAGCCTGTGACTCACAGGGCGGAGCTATGTTTCAGCCGCGGATGAACACAGGTCAGCGCGGATCTGACTGACGACTGACAACTGACCACTAGCTACTAATTAGGCACTAGCCACTTAGGGAGATCTAGCATGAGAAGCGTTCTGACAAGCACCGGATTGGGTTTCTTCCTGGTGGCGCTCACTACCTTCTCCGCCGCAGCCCAGCAGCCGGCGAAGACGGCCGCGCTACCCGATTCCGGCTATGTCCTCGGCCCAGACGACCAGATTGTGATGCACGCCATCGACTCCCCGGAGATTTCCGACAAGCCAATCCTGATTGGAACAAACGGGAACATCACTCTGCCTCTGGTCGGACGCGTCAAGGCGGGGGGCTTGACGGTCGAGCAACTCGAAACGGAGTTGAACGCCCGGCTCAAGATATACGTAAAGGACCCGCAGATCGCGGTAACGGTGGCGGAATTCCGCAGCCAGCCCGTCTCCGTCTTCGGCGCCGTCGGCACGCCCGGAGTAATCCAGCTCCGCGGCCGCAAGACGCTCTATGAAGTCCTCGCGATGGCGGGCGGGCTGCGCGAGACTGCGGGCTCTTCCATCACCGTCACGCGCCGCCGCGAGAACGGCGAAGTCCCTCTGCCCGGCAGCAAGGTAGATCCCACCGGGCAATTCAGCACCGCTGAGCTGAACGTGCCGGAGATTCTGGCGGGGAAAAACCCGGTGGCGAATATCGAGATCAAGCCGAACGATGTGATCTCCGTCTCCGAGGCGGACTCCAACATGATTTACGTGGTGGGCGACGTGGAGCATGGAGGCGCCTTCACGCTCGGCGGGCGCGAAAAGCTCTCCGTGCTCAGGGCGCTTTCCCTTGCTGGTGGACTCGGACGCACGGCGAAATCTGAGAAGGCCAGAATCATTCGCGGTGTTCCAGGAGAGGCGAAGCCGCTCGAGATCGCCGTCAACGTCAGGCGGATCTTTAACGGAAAGGCCGAGGATATGGTGTTGTTGCCCCAAGACGTGCTCGTCATTCCCACCAGCAGCCGCAAGGTTTTTACCACCTACTCTGTTCCCTCGCTGGTGTCCGCCGCCGCTTACGCTGCGATCTACCATTATTGAGGATCCCATGGAAAACCGACCAGCCTTTGATCACCCCCGCCAGGACCCGCGCGGGCGAAACAGCGCTGGGACCAGCCTGGCTTTGCGCCCGCGCTACATCGAAGGACCGCCCCCTGAATTCCTCGACGAGGCGGGTCCCGGTCTGCTCGTCGAATACTGGGAGATGCTGCGGCATCACAAGGGCACGCTGGCGGTGGCCTGTTTCCTGGGACTTCTTTTTTCGCTCCTGCTCACGCTTCCTCAAACGCCCGTCTATCGCGCTCGCGCTTCTCTCGAGATTCAAAACCTGAACGAGAATTTCCTCAACCTGCGCGACGTTAGCCCCACCACCAACGAGGGCAGTTCGTCGCCTGCCGAATACGACCTCCAGACGCAGGTCAAGATTTTGCAGAGCGAATCGGTGCTCGAGCGGGTGATCGTGAAGCTAAACCTTGCGCAGAGGTTTGCGCAGGAAAGCGAGCGCAGCCGTCTCGCCGCATGGCGCAAAGCCTTGGGCCTCGAAGACTCTCGCCCCGGGTTAACCCGGGACGATCTTCTCCGCCGGGTGTCCAGGAATCTCACCATCGAGACCGAGCCCAAGACCCGGCTGATCGAGATCCTTTACAACTCCCCCGACCCGCAGCTTGCCGCCGAGTTCGCCAACACCCTCACCGCCGAGTTCACCCAACAGAACCTCGAGGCGCGCTGGAAGAGCACCCAGCAGACGGGCGAGTGGCTGACGCGCCAGATGGATGACGTTCGCATCAAGCTCGAGAAATCCGAAGATGACCTGCAAGGTTATGCCAGCGCTTCCGGCCTGCTGTTCACTTCGGAGAAAGACAACGTGGCAGAGGAGAAACTCCGGCAGCTCCAGGAGGAACTCTCGAAGGCCCACGCGGATCGTGCCGTGGCGCAATCGAAGTTCGAGTCAGCCTCGAAGGCCTCTCCGGATTCCCTGCCCGAAGTGCTCGATGACAAGACGATGGGTGAATATCAGGTCCGGCTCACCGATCTTCGCCGCCAACTCGCGGAGCTGTCGTCTTCCCTGACCCTGGCGCATCCCGCGGTGAAGAAGGTGCAGGCGCAAATCGCCGCGCTCGAGTCGGCGGTGGAGAGCAAGCGCACCAACTTTGTGGAGCGCATCCGCACGGAATTCGAGTCTGCCCGGCGGCGGGAAAATCTGCTGGCGGGCAACTATGCCGCCCAGGCGCGCTTGGTCTCCGAGCAGGCGGCCAAAGTGGCGCACTACAACATCCTGAAGCGCGATGTGGACACGAACCGCGAACTCTACGACTCTTTGCTGCGCAACGTTCAGGAAGCCGGCATGACCTCCGCCTTGCGCGCCACCAACATCCGCGTGGTAGACACGGCCGTGCCCCCGGTGCGCCGCTACAAGCCGAACCTCCTTTTGAATTCGGCCCTCGGTCTTTTGGCCGGCGCTTTCTTCGGACTCGGCTTCGTGGTGATGCGCGAGCGCGCCGACCAGAGCATCCAGGCTCCCGGCCAGACGGCCCTGTACCTCGAAGTGCCGGAACTCGGCGTCATCCCCTCGGCGCATGCGGAAGGCAGCCGGCGTTTCTCCTACTATCACGAGAGGCGGGAACTGGCAGTCGCGAATCGCGACTCGGGCAATGGGAGTGCGCACACGCAGGATTTGATACAAGTCTTAGGGCTGGGCGTCGCCGGCGCTCAATCCCCTGCCGCGCCCCGCGAATCGCCGCCTCCCAGCCGCGTCGAGTTGGTCACGTTGCAGCAACGCCCTTCGGTTTTGGCGGACGCTTTCCGCGCCACTTTGGCCTCGATTCTCTACTCCGGCGAGAACGGCGACCGCCCGCGCGTGATCGTCCTGACCAGCGCCAATCCTCGCGAGGGCAAGACCACCGTGGCCAGCAACCTGGCTCTCGCCGCCGCCGAGATCGGCCAGTCGGTCCTGCTCATCGACGGCGATCTGCGCAAAGGCCGCCTGCACGAAATCTATGAAGTCTCCAACGCCTGGGGGCTGAGCGACTTGCTCTCGGGCGTCGAACTGGCGCCGGTTTCGGAGCCCAGCGGCTCCGCTTCCCCCGACGCCCTCCCCTCCGCCGCGCCGGTCACGGACGGGCGCTACATCTCTTCGGGCCACCAGAACCTCTGGCTGCTGCCTTCCGGCTCGCCCGCCGCCAACATCTCCGGCCTGCTCTATTCGTCGCGGGCGCTGGACTTTCTGAAACGCATGCGCCAGGAATTCCAAATGATCATCATCGACAGCCCGCCCATGCTCAACATGCCGGACGCGCGCATCCTGGGCCGCATGGCCGACGCCGTTGTCCTGGTGGTGCGCTCTGCCGAGACCACCAGGGAAACGGCCGCCGCGGCCATCCAGCGGCTGAGGGAAGACGGAACGCGCGTGCTGGGTACAATTCTGAATGAATGGGACCCACGCAAAACCCGCCATGCCGCCTACCCGTATGCCTATCGTCATTATCATTACGAGGCGGAAATAAGCTAGGCAGTGCCAGAAACGACAAAATCGCCACTGCACCCAGCAGGCAGCAAAGGGAAGAGCGCTAACTCCCCTTCAAGGGTTGCCCATGCCGCGTCCTCGGTGTTGGATAGACAGTTGCGCCAATTCTATAAGCCCGGGAGGGGAGTGATGTCAAAAGCCATGGCAAGAACTCTCGTCACAGGCTGCGCCGGCTTCATTGGTTTTTACGTCGCAGGGCGTCTCCTGGAACAAGGCCATGAGGTGCTGGGCCTGGATAACTTGAATCAATACTACGACGTCAACCTGAAGAAGGCCCGTCTATCGCAGTTGTCAGACCATCCCCACTTCCGCTTCATCAAAATGGATCTGAGTGATCGAGACGGGATGGTCCGGCTCTTCCACGACGAGAGTTTTGGAAAGGTCGTGCACCTTGCCGCCCAAGCTGGAGTGAGGTACTCACTCACAAACCCTCACGCTTATGTCGATTCCAACTTGGTCGGTTTTCTCAACATACTGGAAGGCTGCCGCCACAATGGCGTGGGTCATTTGGTCTTTGCCTCGTCGAGTTCGGTATATGGCTCCAACACTAAGATCCCGTTCTCCGAACAGGATAATGTGGACCATCCCGTCAGCCTGTACGCAGCCACGAAGAAGGCCAACGAGCTGATGGCTCATGCCTACTCGCACCTCTACCATTTGCCCTGCACAGGGCTTCGTTTCTTCACTGTTTATGGCCCATGGGGAAGGCCCGACATGGCGCTTTTCCTTTTTGCCAGGGCAATTCTTGAAGACAAGCCCATCGACGTATTCAACTACGGAAAAATGCGCCGAGACTTCACCTACATCGACGACGTTGTTGAAGGTGTGGTCCGCATATTGGGGAGGATTCCACAGCCGAACCCTGCTTGGAGTCGCGAACCGCCCGACTCAAGCACCAGTTCGGCACCCTACACGATTTACAACATCGGCAACAATAACCCGGTGGAGTTAATGGCGCTCATTGGAGTTTTGGAAGCAAAGCTCGGGAAAAAGGCGAAGCTAAACCTTCTGCCCCTTCAGCCTGGTGATGTCCCGGCTACCTATGCCGATGTCAGTGACCTAGTCGACGACGTGGGTTTCAGGCCGCGAACTTCGATCCAGGAAGGAGTAGGGCGATTTGTAGACTGGTATCGCGACTACTACCAGGCATGAGGTTATCTGCTATCGGTAATACCTTTGAGGGAAGGCTGACCGCCAATCAGAAGATTTTCCGACTCACCCGCACCGAGCGCCAATTGTAAATCGACAATCGCAAATCGTAACTCGTCGATCGCAAATCGCAAATGCCCAATCGTCAATCGGCAATCGACAATCGTCAATCATGACGTCCCTTCGCCGTCGCATCCTTCTCCAAGCCGCCAAGCTCTTTGACTTGGCGTTGATGGTGTTCTCTTTCGGGGTGGCCACCTTACCGGGGGCGCAGCAGTCTCCCGCGACCACGCTTGCCGACTTCCTCTCCATGCGGATAAAGGTCCAGAACTTTGTCATCTTCGGGCTTTTTCTTCTCGCCTGGCACGTGATCTTTTCCGCTTTCGGTCTCTACAGCTCGAAGCGTTTCTCCACGCGCTGGGCAGAGGTGTTTGACCTCGCGAAGGCGGCCACGCTCGGCACCGCCATCATATTCGTTGCGGCAATCTTCCTGCGAATCGGAATGGTAACTCCGCTTTTCATTTTGCTCTTCTGGCTGGCCACCACCCTCGGGGGAGCAGGCAGCAGGCTGCTGCTCCGCTCCCTCCTGGCGGGCGTGCGCCGGCGAGGCCGCAACCTGCGCCAAATGGTGGTGGTGGGCACCAACCCGCGCGCGATTCGCTTCGCACGGAAGCTCGAGTCCAGGCCGGAGTTCGGTTACCGGATCGCCGGCTTCGTGGACGATCCCTGGCACGGCCTCGCGGAGTTCCGCAAAACGGGCTATCCGCTGGTCTCTGACTTCGCTGGTTTTCACAGTTTTCTGCGCGAACACGTCGCGGATGAAGTAATGGTCGCACTGCCCATGCGATCCCTCTATGCGCAGGCGGCGCACTTCGCCGCGTTTTGCGAGGAGCAGGGCATCATGGTGCGGCTGCTCTCTGACCTCTTCAACCTCCACCTAGCCCGGCCAAGGGCGGGAGAATTTGAGGACGAGAGCGTGATCACGCTTTCCTCGGGGGGGCCGGACGGCTGGCAGCACCTCTTCAAGCGCACCTTGGATGTTTCGCTGTCACTCGTCGCGATGCTGCTGCTATCACCCCTTTTCTTGCTGGCCGCACTGCTCGTCAAGTTCGCCTCGCCCGGGCCCGCCTTCTTCGTCCAGGAGCGCGTCGGCCTCAACAAGCGCAAGTTCCGCCTGTACAAGTTCCGCACCATGGTCGCGGATGCGCCCCAGCGGCAATGGCAGATCGAGCACCTGAACGAGGCGCTCGGCCCCGTCTTCAAGATCAGGCACGACCCGCGCATCACCCCCGTGGGGAAGTTCCTGAGGAAGACGAGTATTGATGAGCTTCCGCAGCTCTTCAACGTCCTCAAGGGCGATATGAGCCTCGTCGGCCCCCGGCCGCTTCCCCTGCGTGATTACCAGGGATTCGATCAGGACTGGCAGCGCCGACGATTCAGCGTTCGCCCCGGCATCACCTGCCTGTGGCAAATCAACGGCCGCAGCACTTGCCCTTTCGAAAAATGGATGGAGCTCGATATGCAATACATTGACCAGTGGTCGCTTGGGCTCGACTTCAAAATCCTGGCCAAGACCATTCCCGCCGTTATTAGGGGCGCGGGCGCGGCGTGATTCACTGATGCTTAGGCTGGTGGAAAGAGGGGTGAGGAATGAGAGTTCTCTTTGTTTATTCGTTGCGAAGTGGATTAAACCTCAGGCGCCCGCTGTGGTCGCTGGCAGATATCCAAATTGGCATCTCCTATGTCTCGGCGTACTTGAGATCCCAAGGCCATGCCACGCGGCTGGTCGTACTCAGCAGCGAGAGAGCATCGCGGAGCCTTTCCCTGCTTAATGCGGCTGTGCGGGAGTTCGATCCGCAATTGATCGGGTTCACGGCGGTAGCAACCCAGTATCCATTCATCAGTGCGGCGGCACGGCAGCTAAAGCAACTATGGCCGGAGAAATTTCTCATTCTCGGCGGTCCCCATGCCTCGCTCAAACCTCATGAAGTAATTCAAGACGCTTTCGATGCGGTGTGCGTTGGAGAAGGCGAATTGCCGGCGGCTGAATTGGCTGCGCAAATGGAGTCCGTCGAATCACCTCGCGGCATTTCCAATCTCTGGATCAAGCAGCCCGATGGGACAATCGAAAAGAATCCCCCGCGCAATTTTCTCACAGACTTGGAGCGTCTGCCCTTCCCGGACCGAGAGATCTGGCATGACTGGGTCATGCAAAGGCCGCGGACACAGCAGGTGGTACTGCCCAGCAGGGGGTGCCCTTACACCTGCTCCTATTGCTCCAATCACGCGTTAAGGAAGCTGGCGGATGGCAAGTATGTCCGCCTGCGTGCGCCGATTAGCATTTTGCAGGAGATCCGGGAGTTGAAACAACGGTATCCCGAGACCACCGATATTCGTCTCGAGTCGGAAACGATTGCCATTAATCTCGACTGGTTGAATGAGCTGACCGAACAAATCAGAGTTTTCAATAATCAACTCGATAGGAAAATTTCATTCGCCACGAATTTTCGCGTTGCACGGCCGTTCCTAAACGACCAGGTCTTTGCTGCGCTTGAGAGAGCCAATGTGCGGACCATTGATATCGGCCTTGAGTCGGGCAGCGAACGCGTTCGTCGCGAGATATTGCGCCGGCACTATTCCAACGAAGATTTCTTCCAAGCTGTAGCGCTTGCTCGCCGCTACGGGATGAACGTCGACGTCTATAACATGATTGGCCTTCCCGGAGAAACCTTTGCTGATCATATGGAGACCATCAAGGTAAACCACCGCGTTTGCCCCAACCGATCCCTCACTTCGATCTTCTTTCCGTATCCTGGCACCGACCTGTTTGAAACGTGCGCGGCGCAGGGCCTACTCACGGCTGGCAACGTGACCGCCGAACGCTGTCGCGCCACGCTGGACCATCCCAAATTCCGCGAAGCTGAGATTCAAAGGGCTTACGACTGGTTTGAATACCGGGTCTATCGGGGCCATCGGCCATTGCACTCGCGCTTGCGAAAGGTGCTGCGGAATAAGATCGCCCGCCATGCATGGGTAGATCGAGCCTTCCTGCGGCTGCTCCCGCTCTGGTATGCCTTCCGCGATAAGAAACTGGCGAAGACCCGTCCCACCGTTCTGAAGGGCTTCGGCGCAGCATAAATACCGAAAGAGGGGGGCTCGCGGTCTCGGATATTGATGGGCGGAGCGCCTGTACTGTGGTGAACGTGTGCAGCACTGGAATAATCGATGCCTCGAGTGAGGGGCGCCGACGTTGTCCTCGAACGCGGGGCCGGATACTCGACTCTGCCAGACGGTCAGTGCGGAGGGTAGCAGCATGGCTGCCGAAGTACTAAAACTTCATCTTGGATGTTCCGATCAAGCTACAAAGGACTGGATTAATACCGACGTAACCCCGCACCTCTGGATTGCTCGGGTGCCCGGGCTACCACATCTCCTCTTCCGACTAGGCAAAATGACTCGGGGTAGGCTGGAGCAGCATAAGCGGGGCGTTTTCAAGGATTTGACCTACCTAGACGTGACTAAACGATTTCCGTACAGCGACGAGACATTCGATTTTGTGTTTTCCTGCCATATGCTAGAACACCTCTTTGTCCACAAGGCGCGATCCTGTATCGCGGAGATCTTTAGAGTTTTGAAACCGGGCGGAATCTGTCGCATCGTGGTTCCCGATCTAGACAAGATAGTAGCCGACTACAATCCGGATCAACCGGAGTTATTTTTGAAAAGAATCTTTGAGTGTGACCCGCGATCAAGGAACACCCATACCCATCATTGGCACTACAATGCAAATTCCCTTCTAAGACTTCTGAGGAACGAGGGGTTCCACGAGGCATATCAGTGCGCATACCGCCAGGGCAGGTGCCCTGATCTGGAATCGCTGGACAATCGAGCGGATGAGTCTTTGTTCGTGGAGGCCGTAAAATAGCGCCTCTTCGTAGAAACTTGTTGTTGAATGGAAGCGTCTGCGCAGCATAGGTAACCAATGTCTTTGGCACTACCAAGTTTACGCATTCTTTCCAGGCGCGAGCAGCTTCGCGCCTTACTAACAGGCTGGATGCCTTGGGTGGGTAAGGGGTCTCTGGCCGTCCTCGACCAGGGATTCATCTCGGGCTCCAACTTCCTCATCGGTGTCTTGCTCGCGCGCTGGTTAGTCCCTGAGGCCTACGGGGCCTATGCCGTTGCGTTTTCGATCTTTCTATTCCTTTCCGGTTTCCAGAATGCTCTCCTCCTTGAGCCCATGAGTGTGTTCGGGCCGGCATCGTACAAAGACAAGCTACCCGCATATTTGGGGAAGTTGCTGCGCCTGCACTTTGGCCTTACCTTCGCTCTTGCACTGCTTTTGGCTCTGGGAACCACTTGCTTCCTGAGTTTCTTCGCAAACCGCGCGGTCCCCTACGCGTTATTCGGCGCCGCTCTAGCGACTCCATGGATTCTCTTTCTCTGGCTTTTCCGCCGCAGCGCGTACCTGGAGCTACGGCCGGCTTTGGCTGTCCGCAGCGCAGCGGCCTATTGCCTGGTAGTTCTCTTCCTTCTGTTCCTGTCTGAGCGGCTGGGATGGCTATCGCCTTTTGCCGCCTTCTTGTTCCAGGCGCTTGCGAGCGTTGCCGCCGGCGCTCTCTTGCTTGCTTCCATTCGGCCGCAACTCGTTTGCATCGAACCGAACCCGTCGATGCGAATTATCCTAAACCAGCATTGGAAATACGGCCGGTGGGTGGCAGCGACCACGTTTGTCTGTTGGCTTTCCGGGGGTGCCTACTACGTCCTCGTCGGAGCGCTGCTCCGGATGGAGGAGGTTGCCGCCTTGAGGGCCTTGCAGAATTTTGTCCTGCCCATGACCCAGTTTATTACCGCAATCTCCTTGCTGCTCCTTCCTTGGGCCTCGGCACAGTTCGCAGAGCAAGGTGGGGTGCAGTTCGAGAGGAACATTCGGAAAATCAGTCTGCTTTTTTTCTCGGGCGCCGCTGTGTACCTCGTCTGTATCGTGCTGTTCGGGCACCGGCTTATGGAAACGCTCTATGCCGGGCGATACGTTCAGGTGGCGCATCTTCTCCCCCTCGCAGGGCTGCCCTTGCTGATTGGAGCCGCGTCCCAAGGGCCTGGCATCGCATTAGCGGCGATGCAAGCCCCATCGAAGGTCTTCTGGGGAAATGCCGTGGCAGCGGCAATCGCTATTCTGGTGGGGGTACCGCTCACACACTACAGAGGACTTGTAGGGGCCATGGCTGCGATGGTCATTTCATCGTCTGCGTTTTTCGCAGTCGTCGTTCATTACTACAAAACGAGCTTGAGGAGAGTCACGGATGTCGAACCAGTCGGGAAAAGATGAGGGTCCTCCAAAGCGCATTCGAGTGGCCATTGTCAGCGGGCCAATCGCTCCTTACGCAATCCCAGAGGGCGAGCGCCTAGCGAGCAGACCTCAGATCACAACGAGGCACTTCTTAGCAAGGAGAAAGGACCCCGACCGGCAGTGGCAGGTCCCGCAGGTTCCTTTCCCATACGAAATCCCCGCAGGTTTTGCCATCAGACTGAATCGCACGATAGTCTACTTCCCCCTGACGCTGCCGATCCGCCTGGTCAAATTCAAACCCGACGTTATTGTAGCGGGGCAGCTTGGGACGCTGAGCCTCTTCACTTTCCTGTATGCCGTCCCAGCTCGCGTTCCCGTACTCATCGTATGGGAGGGCACCCCTCATACCGAAGCGCGTTTCTCATCAGGGCCAAGGAAATGGCTAAGGCGCCTGATCATCTCCCTTGCCGCCGGCTTTTACTGCTACAACCCGGGTGCTGAGCGATACTTGAAGTCGATTGGAGCCAAAGGTCCGTTCTTCCCCGTTCCGGGTTCAGTAGACGATCGCATATTTGGGCAGCCGCACGAGTCGCGCGAAGCCAACGTCTTGTTGTTTGTCGGGCAACTGATACCTAGAAAAGGTGTAGAGCTACTTATGCATATCTTTGCGGAGGTCCTCAAAAATGAGCCCTCATCCCTGCTTTGGGTTGTAGGAGACGGTCCGCTCAAACCTCGGCTTCTTGAGATGATCACCGACCGCCTTAGGGACCGAATAAGGTGGTTCGGGTTCCTTGACCAGCAGCAGACAGCGTCTCTTTACAAGCGGGCCAGCGTGTTCGTTTGCCCCACTTTGCTGGACCAGGGGCCGACTGTCCTAGTGGAGGCCGCAATGAGCGGTCTTCCAATCGTAACGACCCCATTCGCTGGGTATAGTGGGCTTCTAGTGAGAGAAGGCGAGAACGGATTTGTTGTTGACCCGAGGGACACGAAATCATTTGCGCGAGCCATTGTCGAGGTCTTGCATTCGCCGAACAAGCAGGCGATGTACGCAACAAGTCTGACGCTAGCAAGGCGGCACACCCCCGAACAAACGGCCCGCCACTGGCTGAGCGGTATCGAGAGAGTCCTAAACGGGAGAGCCGGCGGACGGTCTGTGGGATTCAGTTCCAAGTAGCAGGGGATTACGGCACATGACGCATTTTGCGCAGCCCGGACGGCTGACCTGTGCCTCTCGACTCACAGCAGGGAGTCGGGGGCTGCAATGGCCACTCGCACTCTTTCTGATAGTCGTGTTCTTTCTGTCAAATCAAGACCTGTTCTACTCGCAAAAGTCCGCGGAGGGCCTCGATTTCGACCCAGTGCTGAGTGCTAGGGCGATCACAGAAGGCAGTCCTATCCGGCAAATCGCCTTGCTAGCGCTCGGTATGTTTGGCGTCCTCACCCTATTCAGCAGACGTCACCCGCCTTCACAGGTCAAAGGGTGGCTTGGTGGGATCATCGTACTTTACCTGTCATGGTCGTTTCTCAGTATCTTGTGGGCAGAAGACGTATCTCTTACATTCAGGCGGCTTATCGTTCTTTTGACACTTTGCTTAGGTGCTGTTGCCGCCTCGCGCCACCTGTGGAGGGAGAATCTAGTCAGGTTCACCTTTTACAGCTCTGGCCTTTATCTCGTTGTCGGGATTCTTGCCGAGATTATTCTCGGCACGTTCCATCCCTCGTTAGCGGGATATCGTTTCTCCGGAACCGTCCACCCTAACGGCGAGGGTTGGAATTGTGCGATGCTCCTGTTGGCTAGTCTCTGCGCTTCAAGATACAGGACTCGTGGCCGCCGCGCGTTCCAATTGTGCGCAGGAATCGCGTTCGTGTTCCTTGTGCTGACTGGCTCGAGGACAGCCGTCGGGAGTGCCATTCTCTGTCTTTTCGTCTACTGGAGCCTGGCTTGGCACAGGTCGCGTAAGTTGGTGGCAGTCTTTTGCGTAGGAGCGCCTTTGACTCTTCTCCTGTTCCTATCTGGCGATAGCACCCTGCCAACCCTCCGGGGGGTCGCTCTGCTCGGCCGAGACAACCCATCCGTAGAAACCCTGACGGGGCGTATTCCTCTTTGGCAAGAGTGTCTAGAGCACGTAGCCAAGCGCCCACTTCTGGGCTACGGGTACGGTAGTTTCTGGACGGCGCGTCATGTATTCGGAGCATCGGCTATGTCCCCGTGGGGAGCCGCTGGGGCTCACTCTATCTATCTTGATTCCCTTTTGGATCTTGGCGCCCTCGGTGCGCTCGCCCTGGCGTTGATTTTCCTTCTGGGGATAAAGCGCTCCATCTCCCACTATAGGGAAGGTTCAGATCCGCATTTCGCATTTGTCGCCGCTCTTCTCCTGTTTTGTGCTCTGGATGGCGTCTTGGAGTCGATCACCTCTCTACCAGGCTTACTTACCTTTCTTTGCATGGTTGTGTTAGCGAGATTGGGCTTCCAATGGTTACCTCAAAAGGTGCGTCGAGCGTGAAGGCAGACGTTAGTATTGTGGTTTGTACATACAATCGGGCCCAAATGCTCGCCCGCGCTTTGGAGAGCTTGGTCCGGCAACAAACACAGGGAGAGTTCACGTTTGAGATCGTTGTTGTGGACGATAGATCGACGGACGGCACGCAGGTTGCCCTCCAAAACATAGCCAAAGACTGTCAGGTGCCCATCCGGTGTTTCCGAGGAGAAGGCAGGGGTATAGCTGCGGCCAGAAACACGGGGCTGGGGGCGGCTTCCGGGGAATGGCTAGCCTTCTTCGACGATGATCAGGTGGCGGATCCCAATTGGCTGAAAGAACTTCACGCCCTCGCCTTGAAAACACGTTCACAGTGCGTGGGGGGCGCGAGGCCCCTCCTTTTAATAGCCCAAGAACTTTCACTGCTCTCCCCCATATGCAGAGCCGCTCTGGGCGAGATCACGCAAGGAAACGAACCCAGGAAATGCGGACGGAAACAATATCCCTGCACAGGGAATATGCTCCTCAGACGTAGCGTTTTTGATCAAGTCGGTCAGTTCGACGAATCGTTGACGCGGGGAGGCGAAGATACGGAATTTGGCGTCCGACTTCGCCGAGCAGGGATTGAGGCGTGGTTTACGCCCAAGGCGATCGTGCACCACTATGTGCCGGCCTACCGCCTGAACGAGAGCTACCTGTTTTGGCGTGCCTTAGCCTGCGGCAGCAATTTTGCTTACAGAGACTTTCAGGAGTGGGGGTTAGTCAGAACTGTGACTGCTTGCTTAGCCAGGATTGCCCAAGCATCTTTCATCAACTGTCCACTCATGTTGTTGGCGTACATCTTAGGGGACAGAGCGGAGCTAACCGGACGCAAGTACTTGCTCTTGGCGGCTTGGGGCTATCTCCGGGAGTCGCTATATCTTGTTTCGCCCCGGCTCTTTTCGCAGGAAACGTACTTCTCCCACCTCAGCTTCCGCGGAGAACGAAACGCCTTTGCAGGTAGCTCGAAATCCACTGACTGAAGGAATCGCTGACAGTGAAGATACTCCTCGTCCACAACTCGTACCAGCAACCCGGAGGAGAGGACATTTCCACGCGAGCCGAAAAGGCTTTGCTCCAGGCTGCGGGGCATCGAGTTGTGGAGTACCTCCGGGACAATGACGAGATTATTGCCTACGGGTTGTTTAAAAAGGCCTCGCTGCCGCTGCGGACTGTCTGGGCGTGGGACAGCCACCGGGAAATCAAGGCGCTGATCGACCGCGAACGCCCTGATGTCGCGCACTTCCAGAACACCTTCCCGCTGATTTCTCCCGCCGCCTACTACGCTTGCCGGGAAGCAGGCGTGCCGGTGGTGCAGACGCTGCGGAATTTCCGGCTGCTGTGTCCAGGGGCTATCTTCTTAGACCGTGGGCGCCTTTGTGAGGCCTGCGTCGAGCATAGCTTGTGGCGAGCCGTGGCGCATGGCTGTTATCGCCACTCCCGCGCGGCGACAACTACAGTGGCTCTGATGTTAGCCGTGCATCGCTGGCTGGGCACCTGGACGCGCTTGGTGGATTGCTACATTGCGCTCACGGAGTTTGGTCGGCGGAAGTTCATCGAGGGCGGTCTGCCGGCGGAAAAGATCGCGGTGAAGGCTAACTTCGTCCTGCAGGACCCGGGCACGCGCGATGGAAGGGGGGAGCACGCACTGCTAGTGGGGCGACTCTCGGAGGAGAAAGGCCTGCAGACGCTCCTCGCCGCGTGGGCGCGTCTGAATAACCGCATTCCGCTCGAGATCGTGGGCGATGGCCCGTTGCGCCCGACGCCTCAGAATGATCCTCGGCACCGCCTCACGGGGAGCATCCATTTCTGCGGGTGGTTGTCGAGGGACCGAACGCTCGCAGCCATTAAGCAGGCTCGTTTCCTGGTTTTCCCGAGCGAATGTTACGAGGGCTTTCCGGTGACCATCGCGGAAGCCTTCGCTTGCGGCGTGCCGGTGGTTGCTTCGCGGTTGGGGGCGATGGGAGAAATAGTCGAGGACGGGCGCACTGGACTTCATTTCAACCCAGGCGATGCCGCGGATCTTGCCGCGAAGGTCGAGTGGGCGTGGGCTCACCCAGAGGAGATGGCCGCGATGGGCCGCGCGGGCCGCGCCGAATTCGAAGCCAAGTACACTGCAGAGCGCAATTACGACACACTGATGGAGATCTACCGCCGGGCAATCCAAGCGAGCAGGAACGCGTCCTTTATTTTGCCATCGACGAGGTGTTGAGTTTTGTCCGAAAAGAGGCCTCTGGCCCCCCTGCATTCAATCTTCTGACTGAGGATGTATGAACGAGACTCAAATTCTAACGAAAAAGTCCGTATCCGCGGAAGTCGTCCAAGCAAACGTGGATTTCTTCAAGGGGATCGCTCACAAGTATGACCTTTACGAGAGTTGCCGGTTCGATTCGTTTTTCCAGCAGATGCTGATTGACGATCTAGACCGGATCACCGCGAGTGTGGAGCACGCTGTGACCCATCCCAAAGCTCTAGACTGTGGTGGAGGAACAGGGAACATCGCACTCAAGTTGCTCGAGAGAGGCTGGCTGGTTACGGTGGTCGATGCATCTCCCGATATGCTAGCTGTCCTGAGTCAAAAGTGCCAGGCTCGAGGAGTGAGTTGCCGGATTGTAAACAAATCCATCGAAACTTATCTCGCTGACACATCAGATTCGTACGACCTGATTTGCTTCGGGGCCGTCCTGCATCATTTGCGTTCATACCTCGGGGTGGTGAGCATGGCAGCAGACCGGGTTCGTCCTGGAGGATTCTTCTATTCAAACTTTGACCCCGTCATCCCGAAACGGCCATTCTTGACGGATGCCGTCACCTCAATAGATACGCTCGCAGCCAAGATATTGCACGATCCGGCCGATGTCTTTCCCGGCATTCTGCGCCGGGTGAGAAAGCTGGTGTTGAAACCCTCTCCTTTACACCAGAGAAGCGTGGCAAGCTTGGGGGACGTTGCTGACTATCATGCGCGGACGGGCGTCGACGACTGCCAGATTCGGGATATCTTGAGCCAAAAAGGATTTGCCGTTCTGGAACACACGAGGTATGGGAGTGGGAGGACCTTGCCCATCCGATATCTTAACGATTTCTGCCGCTTTTCGGAATCCTGGAAGATATGGGCACGGCGATGTCCATCGGAGCTTTGAACATTGCGTTGCTCGGGGCGCAAACGCGGGCGACCGGAAGCATGGGCTTTCTTGTCATTTGGTTCCCCTCTGGGCTCACCCTGAGGAGATGGTCGCGAAGGGTGCCCACGGGCGTGGCACGGAACTGCCAGTCCAAATATCAGTTCTATGACGCTTCATAAAACAGCATCGCAGAGTGAACATGTCGAAGTCAACTCTGGTCGGACGGTTCTCATCCTCTGTTCCGGAATGGCGGTTTTGCTCTGCTTATCAATCACACGCCAGAGCCTGTGGATCGACGAGGCCTGGACTGCCTGGTTCGCGGTTCAAGACAGTCTGATGAATCTGATTAGGGCGGCTGCGCGATTGAAAACGTCGGACGTGCAGACGCCCCTGTATGCTTTCTACATTTGGCGGTGGGCAAGGGTGTTCGGCACAGGCGAGTATGCACTCCGAGCCTCAAATATCCCCTTCGCGTCGATGTTCGTTATCGCCCTCGGCTGGACGTCCTTGCGCGTATTTGGCCGCCCGATTTTCTGGACTGTGTTCTGTTTTTCACCTTTCATCGTTTACTACATGAACGAAGCTCGGGTGTACGTCGCGGTGATGGGCTGCTCTGCCGTGACCATGGGAGCTCTGCTGGCATACTTTGCCGACCGCGGGCGGTACGGGAAGGTTGCATCCTGGGTTTGCTCGTCTGCACTCGTCATCACCTGCGGCATGCAGATGCTAGGCGCGTTTCTTGTCCCTGTCCTAGTGGTTTACGCGGCACTCGCCACGCGGGAGAAGAAACTTGACCGCAAGACGGTGCTGCACGATTGGACCAAGCCGCTATTGGTCAGTCTGCCCATCTTGCTTGTGCTTGGGGCCTACTATGGCTGCACAGTTCTTGCAGGTCTGGGCGGAATAAGGGGCAAACCGGGGCTGGGGAATATCGGTTTCGCCGGGTGGGAATTTATGGGCTTGGCCGGGCTGGGGCCACCGAGAAACCAACTGCGACTTCACCGCAGCCTACAAACACTCGTTCCATACTGGCCCTGGCTGGCGATCGGGATCCTTGCTTGTCTGGCGGTGTTCGGGACTACTATACGCCGCCTGCTCGCCCAGCGGCGGAAGCGGACGAGTTGGAGCCTGCTTTTGGCGCTCGTGACCCCTATGACGCTTTTCCTTGTTGTTGCCGACGTAGTGCGCTTCGACTTCTGGGGGCGCCACCTCGCCATCTTCTTTCCCGGGCTCGTCCTCGCATTGATTCAGGTGACGAGCGAGGTGGGGGAGCGCACCCGCATACGGACTGCCGAGCGTGTGGCGTTCATGCTCTTAGTTGTCGCCTGGGCTATTTCCGACGCGAGGATAGTCGGCAACCCGCAGTACTACAAAGACGACTACCGCTTTGCGGCAACTTTTGCGCTGGACGAGGCAGGGCGAACAGGCAGCACGGTGCTCTGGGCGGCCGATACGATCGGCGGGCGATACTATGGGATCGAATTGGGTCAGCCCAAGCCCGATGTGGTTTGGCCGGTCAGAGGCAAGGGACTATTTGTGGCGAATTGGACTGACGGGCAGATTAATGAGTACATGGCCTCCCGTAAGGGCGCCGGCCAAACGATTCTTGTCCTGAGCAAAGCCGACCTGTACGACAGCCGAGGAGCTTGGGCTGCAGCAGTAGAGAGAATGAACGCACGCAAGATCGCCTCGGCAAACAGCTTCGACATTTACGCTTTCAAGTGCGGTGAACCCAATCAAGCCCTCTCAGAGACGTTGCACCCGTAACGTCGAAGCGCGACCGACCAAATGAGCAAGGCGTCCTTCGACACCGTGGCCGTAGCGGAAACGCGGGAGCGAACCTCGTTCAAAGTGCTGGGCGTGCGAGTGGCTGCGTTGGGGATCATCGAGGTGATCGCGGAGATGGAGCGCTGGATTGCGGCGCGCCCGGCATGCCGCTGTATCGCTCTCACGAGCATGCACAGCATCAGCGAGACTCACCGCGATTCCTCATCCCGGCAGATACTCAACTCGACGGCTAAGAGGGGTGAAATCGACACCGGTTGCGTTTCTGAATTGGTGGTCAGCATTGAGCGAATGCGCATCTTGTTAACGCATCACTCAATGAGCGACAGCTTGGACATTGGTGGGTGGTGCAAGAGCCGGAACATAGACGAAGGCCCCCATCTCCCATCCGCCTCCATACGCATTCTGGTCGCCCGTCACGACCGAATTTGGCCAAGTGCTTCTCGGCATAAGCCCGAAGTTATAGGGGCTCCCAAGATTAGTTCCCGCGCCGATGCCAGGGGAGCCGCTGGTCAGCCAGAATTGGCCCGCAGAGGCGTTCGCAAACGTGGGAGCGGCCTCGACGGAATGAGAGCATCCCGTTGTGCCGCAGTTGCCAGCGGCCGTTTCCCAAGCCGAGTAGGTGCTGTAGAAGGTGCCCGCACCCCACTGAATAAAAATACTCGATGCAGGGCCAAAGTCGTTGTAGGTATAGACATTCCCCGAACCATAGGTCCCGGAGTTCTCACAGCCGCCGTTGGCGACGAAATTCGGGCCAGCGGTTGTATTCACAGCAATGTTGTTCTCCATTATATTGTCTGTGCAACCTGGGGTCTGACTATCTCCCCACCACGCTATGGCCGCCGTGTAGTTTCCCCAAGCCGTGTTGTTGTATACCTTCTGGCCGGACATCGAGGTCTGCCAGTCCTCCATCATCATTATTCCATAGCCCTGACCTACGCCCGCGTTGCCGTTGTTAAACGCCACGTTGTAGGCTACCGTAGAGGTCCCGCTGGGGGCATCAATCAGGATCCCGTATTCATTGTTCCCGTACACCATGTTGTATTGCGCCGTAAAGCCCCCACCTTCGGTATCCGCCCAAATACCTGCGCCGATGTTGTTAACCCCTCCGACGCCATTATTGTAAGAAACCGAGTACTGCACGGTCCCATTCTCAGAATCCGCGCCTTCGCCCGAAGTGCCGTTGAATTTAATCCCAGCGGTGAATTGTGTCGAGGACCAACAATTATCGTGCGCGATCAGGTGGTCATACAGGAGTCCTGAAACATTGGCTGCCTGAAAACCATCGACTCCATTGTAGGCGGCGGTCGAGTACGTCACAACAATATTGGAATTAGCTCCATTGAGGATGTTCAGTCCGCTGTTGAATCCATACAAGAACGACATACCGGTTATGATCAGATTCGTGCAGGGCGGGCCGCACTCGAATCCGTCATAGTTCGACTTTTCCACCTCGATCCCCGATAGGGTCACATAGGAGGTACCGTTCGGAGTTGAGACGCCCCCCCGTTGGCTGGCCTCCATCTTGTGGCCGCTGGGGTTGTCACCAGCAGTCGTGTACACCCAAATTCTGCTATTCACCGTATCCAAATACCACTGCCCCGCCGTGAGGGAAGCAGCACTAACTTTGTTCTGTGTGAGGCGGGCGCCATCCTCGAACACCTGATTGGGAGCCGTCGAATAGGAAGCATAGTAAAGAGAGCCGGCAGATGAAGCCCAGTTTGTGAATAGATTCGCTCCGCTGATAATCGGCGCCGCCCCGGTCCCATAGGCTCCAAACGTAATCGGGCTTCCCGCAGAGCCGGAAGAGGGCACCGTCAACTGCTCGCGCCAGGTGCAAGTGCTCTCAAATAGAATCGAATCGCCAGGATTGAACGTGGACGTGTTCACCTTGTTGATGGTCAGCCAAGGCGTGGACGTACTGGTTCCGTTGTTGAGGTCGTTCCCCACGGTCAGGCAGTTGTCCACGTAGTAGGTGGTCGCCCAAAGCGGCGAGCAGGAAAGCAGGAGTGCGAGGATCAAGCGTTTTGTCATAATGGCGTCACGCTCCCATTTATTCCAGCGGTGTCCCGGTAGCCGGTTGCGAGGAAGCGAACAAGATAGCATTCCCCGGCGCGCTGAACTCTAGTCGCTGCGTCCGCGCCGGGCACGAACGGAAGTAGAAAGTCCAAGAATAGTCCTGCAAAAGCCGTCATCTTCTTGATCGGCGTACCTCGTTGCTCTATTGGCTCATCGTAGCTGCCCTTTACCACTAGGGCAATGGCACGAACGTACCAGAGTAGGGAACGGGGAAAAGGGAACAGGGCTGGGGAAAACCAGAGCGCAGAAGGCAGAAAGCAGAAGGCAAAGGGGGAAAGCAGAAGGCAGATGGAAGAATCCAAAATCAAAAATCCAACTTTGCCACTTCCCTACCATGAATCCCGAACCGCGAATCCAGGATCGTTTACGGTCTTGGGTGTGCGCGTGGATGCGGTGCAGATTATCGACGTGATCGCGGAGATGGAGCACTGGATTGTGACGCGCGCGGCGGGCCACTTCGTGGCTTTCACGGGGATGCACGGCGTCACCGAAGCGCAGGTGGACCCGTCACTTAAACAGATACTCAACTCGGCCGATCTGGTGGTCGCGGATGGCATGCCGCTGGTGTGGCTGGGCCGCCGGCACGGACGCGACATGCGCCGGCGCGTCTATGGGCCGGAACTGCTGGAGACCTTCTGCTGCAATACCGGACCTTTTTATCGACATTACTTTTACGGCGGCGGGCCGGGCGTGGCGGAGCGCCTGGCGGAGGTTTTGAACGAACGCTACGGCGTACGCACCGTCGGAACCTACTCTCCGCCCTTTCGGCCGCTCACGGGGGAAGAAGAGGCGGAGGTGGTCCGGCGCATCCGGGCGGCGGCGCCGGACGTTGTCTGGGTAGGCCTGAGCACTCCCAAGCAGGAGCGCTGGATGTACGACTACCGCGCGCGGCTGGGCGTGCCGGTGATGGCCGGGGTGGGCGCGGCGTTCGACTTCCTCGCCGGGACAGTCCGGCAAGCGCCCGTCTGGATGCGGGAGAACGGGCTCGAGTGGCTGTTCAGGCTAGCTAACGAGCCTCTCAGGCTGTGGCGGCGGTACCTCGTCCTCGGACCGAGATTCGCCTGCGAGGTGCTGCTGGAGCTTTTGGGCGACAAAACGTCCGACTCACAGGCCGAACCCAAAAAGCCTAACCCCAAGAATGCAGCCTGGAAAGCATGAAATCTAACCCGAAATTCGACGCGAAAATCGAGCGAGAAACTCGATGCAAGAACCCATCGGGAAATTCGAAACGAGAATCTATCGCGAATTTCGAATCGAAAATCGAACGCGAAAATGCGGCCTGGAAAGCGAAAATGGGCACTGGAAAATGGTATAGAGAAACGGGTCGGTTTTCGAGTTCCGAGCTTCCAATTTCGAGCCCCGATTTTCGGGTTTCCAGCTTCCAATTTCGCGTTGCCGCGTTGGCCGTGGTGCTCGGGTATGCGGCCTTCCAGTGGGGCGGGGTGGCGCGAAGCAACCAATTCCAGTTCTTGCTGGCGCTGGGGCTGCTGGCCATCGTGGCGACGCTGGCCCGCCCGCGCGGCGCGTGGGGGCCGCTTCCGGGACGCGCTGTGCGCTTGGCCGCGGCGGCCTTGCCAGCCTACGTGCTGTTGCAAGTGGTGCCGCTGCCCGTGGCGGCACTGCGCGTCCTCTCGCCTGCGCGAGCTGAGGGGGTGGCGGCTCTGGTCCGGATCGGAGCAAAGATTAGATTCGCTTCGCTAAGCGTGTCTCCTGCCGCAACCTTCCAGTCCTTCCTGCTCGTCTGCGGGTACGTGATTGTCTTCCTGCTTGTGCGCGAACTGACGTGGCGTTCTGAAGATAGCTGCTGGCTGGCGATTTGGCCCATCGTCACCCTCGGCGCGCTGGAAGCGGGGCTAGGACTCTGGCAGAACTTCGGCAGAACCGGCGAGGCGGCCCAGTGGGGCACTTACGTGAACCACAACCACTACGCCGGCTTCCTGGAGATGGCGCTGCCCTTCGCGGTGATGTATCCCGTGGCGCTCCTGCGCCGGGCGCGCCGGCGCGGAAACGCCTCGCTGGCTCCCTCGCTGGTGGCTTGCAGCGTGTGGGGGCTGGGGGGATTGATATTCGCCGGGATCGTTTTTTCCTTTTCAAGGATGGGGTTCATCGCGGCGCTTTTTTCGCTATTCGTGGTGGGGACGCTGGCGCTCGGCAATCGGCAATTGAATTGGGTGGCGGGCGCGCGCAGACGGCAGGCAGGCGCGGCCGGGGTCGTTGCGGCGCTGGTGCTGGGCGGCTTCGTGTTCTTGCCCTCAGACAAGCTGATCCTGCGGTTCGCCGAGATCGCTTCGGTCGAAGGGCTAACAGCGGAAGGACGACTCGAACTATGGGCCGAGACAATTCCCTTGATCAAAGCCTATCCCCTCTTCGGCTGCGGGCTGGGCGGATATGAAACCGCAGTCTCGAAGTTCAAGGTTTCCCACCCGCTCGTGACCGACGATTACGCCCACAACGACTATCTTCAGTTGCTGGCGGAACTCGGACTGGTGGGTTTCCTGATTGTCGCCGTGCCGGCGTTCAGCGTTGTGAGCGCGTCACTCAAGAAGGCGGTTGTGCCACGGAATCAGGAGGAGCGGTATTTGGCAGTGGCGTGCGCGGCCGCGCTGGCCGCGATATTGCTGCACAGCTTGGTGGATTTCAACTTGTATATTCCTGCCAACGCCATGCTGCTGGCCTGGATTGCTGGCATGGCCGCGGGCAGTGGCTTGCCGAGCCCCCTGCCTGTCTGGCGGCCGCATGTTGACTCGAACAGTAGCGCCTTGGAGGCCGTTGAAGTCGATTCATGCCGCTAAACATGCGGCGGACAATTGTAAGACCGGAGAAAGTAACTGAAGCCCGTTGTTTGGTCGAGAAACGGTGTGATCAAAGGAACGTGAAACTGGATTGCACGGGAGGAAGTCATGAAATACGCATTTCTGCTTATCGGTGTGATAATGGCTGCGGCCCTCATGGCGGCAGACCCTGCGGGGCGGGTCACCAGTTCTGGGCCCTTGACGTTGAACGGCAAAACCGTGCCGGCAACGGCAGTTTCATCCTTGCCCTTGGTCGCAGGCGACGAGATTTGCACCTCGGGCTTGCCGGCGATGATTAACTTTACCGACAATAGCCGCGCGACGGTAGCGCCGAATTCGCGAGTCAAGTTGGAGATTGTGAGTGCGTCGCTGGTGCTCCGCGTATTGTCGGGAGCAATGGACCTGAAGCCGGCGGCAGGCTCGCGAATCAGCGTGATCCAGCCGATTCGTCACGCGATGCAGGCCGCCGCAGTTGCTTCGGCTACCAGCACAAGTACCACTACAGCAACTACCGTTACGCCGGCGTGTCCGAAGCCTCCTCCGCCAAGTAAGAAGTGCCCGCCGCATGACCCATTCTGCAAATGAGAGACAGATGGGAGATTCGCGATTGAGGGATAGGGTGGACGGCGGAATGGTAATGGCCGCTTGAGTTGTTTGCTTGAAATGAGGCTTAGCGAAGGATCATTGGTTCCGGCCCAGAGTCCCTATCCCCCGACCCTAGTTCCCACCCGCCCTATTCCTCATTCCCTGCCATGCGATCCCTGACCTTGATTCTCGCAGCAATTCTGGCTGTGTGCAGTTCGGCCGGCATTCTCTCCGAAACGGTGTGGCAGAACAACGAGAAGGCTGATCGTGACCTGTGCCGGGTCTTGCTTTGCGACGACTGGCAGTTAGAGGATCGGGCCCGGGAGCAGTTGGCCGGGGTGAGAGAAGAGGACGTCCAAAGGGCCATTGTCCTATTCAAAGACCTGCTTCAGCGCGATTCGCAGGATGCCTATCGCTGGGCCGACCTGGGCGAGGCGTATGCCGATGCCGGGCAGAAAGAAAACGCTCGCTACTGCTACGATCAGGTGCTAGCCCTCGCACCGTACTACGCGAACCTTCTTCTGCGCGCGGCGAACTTCCACTTCGAGTTCGGAGAGAACAAGGAAGCGCTGGCGGTCACGGCGCGCATCCTGCGGCTTACTCCTGACTACGATTCGGTAATCTTCAGCGAGTACACCCGCTTGGTCGCCCAGGTCGAAGACGTTTTGCGATATGGCCTTCCAGAGGACAGCCGGGCGGCACGGTCCTGGCTGCTATTCCTGATCGAAGCCGGCCGCATCGATGATGCCCAACGCACCTGGAACTGGGTCGCGGAGCGAAGCTATGCCGACGACGCACTGGCAGGCGGATACGTCGAATTCCTCATCCGACAAGGTCGACCCGACTGGGCAGCATCTGCATGGAGTAGCCACTTAGGCAAGCGCTCAGGCGACTACCGCCAGTGCAGCTACCTTTTCAACGGAGGCTTCGAATCGGAGCTTGCCCCGTCCCCATTTGATTGGAACTTGGCCCGCACCCAGGGTGTCGAGGTCGCCCGTGACTGCACGACCGCCGGGTCAGGGAAATGCTCACTCCGGATCGAATTCGCAGGCACTCAGAATCTCGGCTTTGCGGTTGCCTCGCAAGTAACCTTCGTAACACCGGGCGTCTATCGCTTCCACGCGGTTATTCGAACTGAAAGCCTGACTACAGACCAGGGAATCCGGTTTCGAATCTCCGATGCGGAGGTGCCGGTCCGTTTGGATGTAATTCTTGGACAATTCACCGGCACCAGGCCGTGGTCAGATATTGAGGACGATGTCGTAGTTCCATCAGGAACCAGGCTTCTGCAGGTTCAAGTAATCCGCCAACGCTCGCTAAGATTCGACAACAAGATTGGTGGGAGAGCCTGGATCGACGACTTGAGGCTGGAACCAATTGGCAATCGCTCCTCACGATAACTGCTCAGCCGCGATTTGGACCTCGCCTTCCGGCACGTTGTCGAAGGTCATTCCGCCTTCTACCCGAGGCGGCAAGTTCGAGCTCAAGGTTTAGCTACGGCATGGCGGCTCTTCTGCAGACGCGCCCATCACGAGAGAGTCAACTGATGTGAAGCAATAAGTCAGATCCTTCCACCCCCCGCCTTTTTCCCTTTCCCACCCTAACAAGGCCAACCCGCTATCCAAAGTGGGTTTCTGTATATCGTAGCTCGCCCCAGCACGAACTGCCCGCCCGAGAGCTCGTCCACCAAACAAGTGCAGTTCTGATTCTTGTACCGGACTTCGATATCAAAATCGTCTACGATCCCCTTGCCGCTCGCCATGGGCCGTTGCATCCCGAATCGAATTTCGACCTTGTTTTCCAAGCACGCCTCATTGGGCCTGCCGGCGGGGGTACCCAAAATCACCAGTTTGTGGGCAGGTAGGAATTGAAGTGTCAGTCTAAGTGGAAACCTTCTTCACCAGTTTGAAGGAAACCAGGCTCCATCGGGTTGGGTTGGCTAAAAACGGCCTGATAAGTGCGCGTCCGAGCAAGGCGGGATCCTACCTACCGTACGTTAAGATCCCTCTCGTAGCGAAAGCGCATTCGCTCAATATCGACCCTGCATCCGGCGGCGTGGCATCGCGCTGTGCTGGCTGCTATTTGAGCCGCGGCAATCCTTGACACACGACGGTTAGCGGAATGATGCTCTGGGGTTGTGCTCGGAAACTCTCCGCCTTTTGTCTAATGAGTTTTCGCAGCCGTTCCGTGTCTTTGAGGTTCCGGACTAAAGCACCGTATAGGTTCTTCGGCAACACCAGGTCACCCTTGCACCGCCATTCGCGTTCGTGGAGCCAACTCCTCCAGCCACCGTCCGTGACCTCAAACCTGACTACTCGCCAAAGGTCCTCGTCAGAAACTCCAAGTTCCCTGACCTCTTCATTGGACAGATATAGAACGGGTCGACCTCCCTTGGCATACGCATACTTCTTAGTTATGAAGACCCCATAGGGTTCGTAGCGTGGATCTTCGGGATCGGCGTTGTCCTTACTCAAAATGTATTTGAGTGAAACGAACGGTACGTCCATAAAGCATGCTGCAGGGTTGGGGCCTTTAATGAACCCTTTCTCCGTTGTACTTCCCCGAATGCGTCCGGTTTTGAGAATGTTTACCAGATTGTCGAAGGCGGAATTTCCATCTTCGCGTATTGTGTTTTTTGTCAGGTGTATTAGGTATGGTGTTAGGTCTGGTCGGTCAAAGAACGGTAGGTCTTCGAACTCAGGCAGCGCCATTGCTTGATACCTCACGCGGTTCCGCCATGCAGCCTGAGAAGGCGACTTCTGACGGGTGCGGTGACCATAAATTCGCTCCGTGGCCGCAGAACACGGTTTCAAATGTAGTACTTGAACGACGACGGCGGATCCTCGACTGGACCAGCAGTGAGAATCTCACCCACCGCATCGGCGAAGCGAATTGTGACTGGCTGTGCACCGGAGAACCTGCAGGCGTTGTAGTTGAGCTTTGTAAGGGCCATGATGTCCTTGAGTATGACCTGCAAGTCGGCCTGTCCTTTGCAGACATCCACAAGAAGGCCATTCGGGACTTCCTTGCCAAGGTAATTCTGGATGCGTGGGATGAATCCGTGAGTCCAGATGTACGCCTTGCGGTCGGACTCGAGGAAGGCGAGACCCCTTAGGGTAGGGTAATCCCCGTCTCTATAGATCTTCAGCATCCTGGCAGGTCTAATTTGTACGCCCACTGTCTTCGTGTGCGAACCGGCAGCTTCCAAGAACCCCTCCCACTCGCGGTTTATGAAGCGCGTCCTGCCGTGTATGAATAACTCCTGTGGTGGGTCACCGTTCCCACTGACGCGTCGGTCTAACTCCCTGTACGTTGTGACCGCTCGTTCAACGAGGTTCCTTGCGGCGGCAGCATCCAGATGAAACTCACCCTTCTCAGGCGAATACCACGGACCAACGGCTCCTTTGAATACCACGCCATCACCTGAGTCCAGGAACATCTGCGCTGCACAGCAGGCCATTCGGTTGTCGGAGTTTCGGTCGTCACGCTTGAAAACAAGCCCAATATAGCAAACGCCTTTTCTGATGCCGGCCATTTTCCATGGTTGACCACCAGCCTTGTAATATGCCGTCGTACAGATGTTCCAGGCCATGTTCGGTTGTAAAGACTCCAGGTTGCGCGTGGGTTTGCCGAAGGCGTTCAGAAAATCATGGTGGGCGATCGTGCTTTCGCGGATTATCTGAACCGGAACAAGTTGCTGCGACAACAGCCGAGCCTTCAATTGATTATGGAAGTTCGGTTCATAGCTGTATGGTTCCGCGTCGGTTAGAAGTTCAGCGAAGAGAGAGCCATCTGAAATCAGTTTTCTCCCCGTTCTTGGTGAGACTCGCAGCGATCCAGGCCGCGCCTTGTCGCTTTCGACGCGTGATTCGGGACGGCAGTATTTGTAAACAGCGTCTGGCGCAATTACGAACCACACATCTACCTTTGGATCTTCTTCCTTAACTCCTTTGATAATCCGATTTGCATAGACCTCGACAGTCTTGAAGACGCGCTCGTGGCTATTCGAGATGTATATACAATCCAGCTCTTCGGGCTTTACAGGAAAAACTACTGCGGGGGTCACATCCCACGGTACACGAAAGGCAGTCTCGAAGCCGGGGAACGGTGGATGCGAGAGGCAAAACTGTTCGTCACAAGGATCGGCAGGTGGAACGACGCTCTGGATCTTCTCACACCAGCGCCGAAAGCGATTAATCCCTGCTTGCGTACCCACCACGCCTGCCTTGATACCGTGAGGGCCCGGAAGGAGAGGGCCAAAAAGGGTAAGCCCATCTCGCGGGTCTTCCATTGCTTGCTCGTGACGAAATAGAAGGAGCGGTTCCTCAAAATACGTTAGCTGAAACACCGGTTAGTCCTCTTCATCATGACGATCTTCGTCGTCCGTTTCGTCGTCTTGCTCTTGATCAACGCTTATATCTTCCGACTCCACAACAGGCTCTTTGGCCCTTTTCGCTGGATCGCTAAACGCAAGCGGACTCTGAAATTCCAACGGCCGAGAGCACACCTGAATGCAGAGATCACGCCCAACCGGAATCTGAAGCACTGCCTGCCCATCGGAAAGCCAGGTTAGCGTCGCCAACAGCTTGTCTCTCCATTCGTCGTTCTGCCAATTCTTGCACTGGCGTCGTCTTGATCGGTGCATACGGTCGGCGCTATCCCAAGGCGTCTTGCCGTCGTCGCTGAATATTACATGTGATGAAATGCTGAACAATAGCTGGGGATGGAACATGGGCTTCCCTTGGATGCCAAAGTGCCAATACCTCTTAGATCTGTCGGCTCTACACTTATAGCCTACCACTCCTCTCGGCTTGCTATGCCTGCCGTCCAAACCAATGAACCCTAGTAGTAGGCTATCGCTTTCCGCAGGCTTCTTAAAGAAGTAGCACTCGCCGTGCGACATCTCATACCTGACGAGCCCTCGGCTAGCAACCCATCGGTTCCAACCGTCGCCCAGCAGTCGGACGATCCACCGTTTGGCCATATCTCGTGTGTCGTGATCCAGAGCTTTGGAGCCTCCGAGGATGTCTGCCAGATCGAAAGAGCGTGTTCTCGCCACGGAGAATTGACTCAGCTGACCAGCGAAATCTGCTGCCGGCGCGAATGTGACAAGGTCAATACCGTCCATGAAGGCGGAGTAAAGCGGAGGAGTGGTTAGGTCAATTAATCCGGTTGTCCTGCGAACCAACGTGTGCAAGTGGAGGCACTGTGGCATGGACAAAATCGCCAGCCAATTCGAAGTGTAGATGTTTGGCTCCTGACGGACCCCACGGCTGGCACTAAACTGGGCCCGCCACCACGAGGTTACCGCAGAGGGGTTGAAATTCGGGCTCTTCACTACTCCAGCACGCTCTAGCGCCTGTAAAAGCTGGTGGTAACCAGCAGCCCAACTCTTATCGAAGGAGATAGCAGTGATGCTGGCAAGCTGAACGTTAATCTCCCGATGCGGTAGGTCGTCGATGAGCAAAGGAATGACGAAATCCTGAAAACTCCCGACGCGGGCAACGTTAAACGCGGTCTGCAGCTCATCGCGTGAACCCTTCTTGTGATTAGAAACTCTCGACAATACATACAGGAACTTAACCGTGCGAGTTCTGATCGCCTGTTCAGCATTGTCCCAAAACCTCTCACCTCCAAGCAATTGAGTCAGATCGGACCAGACCGGATAGCCGTCCTTGGCCAATTGCAATGTCAGCCATCGACTGAACTCGTTGTCTTCTGGGTTTGCGTGGCTGACGAAAACCATGTCGCGCATTAAGACGAGCCCCCAATGGTCGTCGCATGATCAATGCTGAAACCTAACTCTCGCAATGCGTTCTGGACTGTGACGATGTCTGTATCAAGCTCCGGCGCTGAACCGGTTCCCGATAGGGTCACGACTCTGAAGTCAGCCGGATTTACCCACCGAGAAAGTATGTACCGACATTGAGCTGCGGTAGCCTGGACATCGCTCATATGCACCGGTAGTAGTATTAGCAACTTCTTGGGGCAACTGTGGAAAAGTAAGTCCAGAACTGCCCCCCGAACTTGCTTAGAAACCCGGGATTCCACTTCGACCGCAATGTTTCTATCCACGACACCGTCAATTCGCGCGGCATGACCAGCATGGTAATAGATCTCGACGGGCGGCCCCCAATCCTCCACCATACCTCTGGAGGCACTCCGCAACACTTGTTTCCCGTAGTCGTCATGTGATCCCATGACGGACCATCACTCCATCAGCGCCTTGAAGACAGCATCTGGCGCGTCCTTATAGAACTCAATGCTGATCTTGGTCCAGAGCTCATCGGGAAGATCGTTCAGTTGCCGGCGGGCAGCCACAGGCATCAGCAGTGTTTGGGCCTGCTTGTCAACCGCTAGTTCCGCGACTTGGACGGCGTTCGGAAGCATTTCAATTGAGCCGCCCAGGTTGAGAGCGCCCACGACAATGGTCCCGCCGCGCGTGTTGCGGCCCAACAACGCCCCGCACAGGGCAACGAGAACAGGCAGGCCAAGCCCTTCACCGCTTCTGTCCGCGTCCATGAATCTCATTTGGATGGAGAATTCATGCTCCCGCGGATCACGATCTCCCACCAGCTCCTTAGAGCGGGAGTAAAGATTCTGCTCGCCAATTCTCACACTCTCACGGAACGCCGGCGGAGTGGGATGATTCAGAATCTTCACTCCGTTGCCAGGGCCGCTCGTAACTTCAATACGGTATAGGCCTGAGCCTACATCCGCACTGCCAGGGCCGACCGCCCACACCTGGCCAGGCGGTAAGGGATCACTCTCGATAGCTTCGTCGCTGTGCAGCTCGGGAGTTGCAACGAACTGCTCGACCCCGTCCGCACCAAGCGTGTAACTGAAATGGGTGTTGCGGAACTCGCTCTTGAAGCACCTCTTCTGCTGCTCCTTGATCCGGCGCCGCGATTCCAGCGCAAGCCTGACGATCCATTCTAGGTCCTCATCCGGCACAGGAATCTCGGGATCAGGATAGAGTAGTTTTGTGAGGCCGCTTATCGTCTTGTTCACGGCCTCGATGTCACGCCCGCTCAAAGCCCCGCCCAAGTAAATTCGGCCTTGCATAACGTTTACACGATTGGTAGACCGCAATTTGCTGAGGCATTCACTGAGAAAATCACTTACCAACCCAAAGTGGTCGGTCAGGTTCTCAGGGCTGAGCTTCGGGAATTCCCATCCGGGCGCATATGCATGCAACCGGTCCATAAACGCGGTATCGTTCTCCATCTCAGGCGGCAATGGGCTCAAGAGGTGGCCTATTCTCTGCTGCTGTTGTATGTCCACATCGAAGTTGCCAACCATCACGATGCTTCCGCTGGCCAGGATGTTCTCCTTGCCGCGGCTGAACTGACCGGAGGCCATGTACCCTTTCATGATGTTCACGCCGTCTTTCTGGTCGAAAGAGATGCCAGAGATCTCGTCGAAGCAAACCACGTCGTATTGGCAGACGAGGCCTCGCTGGCCGTTGGCATTGTTGACAAACATCTTCGCCACAGTCGCCTTTCCACCGGATATAAGGTGGGCGTAAGGAGAGATTTGCTGGAACAAATGGCTCTTGCCAGTGCCCCGAGGCCCCAATTCTACGAGGTTGAAGTTTCGTTCCACAAACGGCCCCATGCGGAGCAACGCCACAGCCTTCGCCCGATCATTCAGTGTCGAGGGCTCCAGGCCAATTGACCGGATCAACAGGTCGATCCATTCCTTCGTGCTAACAGCACGCCGGCCGCGAGTAAAGGCATCAAGCACGTCGGACTGGGACATCTGAATTGGCCGCAGGCCATCAATCTTAAAAGGCCGCCCGCCTTGCTGCTGCGCGATGATTCCGTCGTAAGCGAGGGTGACTTCGCCGTAGAAACCATCGGTGAGCATCCGTTCGTTATCGCGTACTATCTGATCGTCGATTCGGACATCTCTGAGGGCGAGGCTGGGCAATTCAGCCACATAGCAGTCATTTCGAGCATCCAGCCGGGCACGGATAATGTCGATTATCTTAATCGACCCAGTTTCCTTCGCCCGTGACTTGAAGAGTTCTTCCTCACCCGTCCGAACGGTTCGATCTTTAAGTTGCTTCTCGACGACCTTGAGACCCTCAGCGATCTCAGCTTCGTCTGTAGTTGCACAGTAGCGTCCGAGCAGAAATTCCACGACGTACGTCGGCACGGGATACTGCCGAGCATATTTCCTTACCAAGTCCTTGCGGACCAGGTAGCCGTCAAAGGCTTTGGCGGCCAGTTGATCAAGAGGATCGAGGCTTACGGCTGTCATTGAGACTCTCCCACTGTTGTTTGCATACGGTCGAGCACATTACCGGAACCGTCGATAACCACCACTACGGCCGACGATCCTTCATGGCGATCGTCTTCGACCACAAGGCTGGCTTCGCCTGTTTCGCCAATTTCCTTAACCGAGGCCGCGATCGAAGCATCCGGCCTTCGCCAGTTGATGCGTAGATCTACGCGCACGCTAGGGTCGTTCGAGTTGACATTCACGCGGCAGCGCATCCCCCGCCACTGAACCGCTGTAATGTTGGCGACGACGGCCGGGACCGCACGCTCCACCATCAATTCCGGAACAATGCACTCCTGTAAACTTACGCCTCCGTGCGCGTACTCCACATTCTTGAAGCAGGCTATGCCGGGCGGCGTGGCAATCTGGACATATGCGTTCCAGAACCAGGAATAGGTCGGTACTGTCGGCCGGGAATCCCCACGCACCAGGGCACAGCGCGCCCACTTTGTTTCAACCAGATAATCAGGTAAGTCGATTTTGGGTAAACCACCTGGTACCAGTAACCACCCGTGATCCGTAACGATGCGCACCCTCTGCCAGCCCGCGCGAAACAGCGCCCTGACGCGTTCGACGATGCGGTCAATCTCCGCAGGGATCTGGGACGCCAGACCACAGCCCAGCTTGTGTCCCAGCTCATCAAGCCTGCCTGTTTCGGTCCAACCTCCACCTTCAGGAGCCGCTGGAGTCCCCCCATTCTCGGCGTCGATCACCTCAACACCCTGCCGGCTGATCTCTTCACGTAATCGCTGGAACGTACACGGTTGATTCGTGGTGGTTATTAACGGCACGAATTCGGCCGCAGAGTCCCCGCCTTTAATCGCATCAAAAGCTGGAGTCACGATGGGCTTTGCGGTCGCCGTCACCGTGGGGAGCGGGGTGGCACGATAACTCAGCCGAACCTTCAAATCGCGGCTTTCCAGTTCTTCCTGCAAGCGCCCACCCACGTCGAACCGCAAGCCATCCGCAAACAACAAGCAGGTGTCTTTCTCGCCGGGTATACCTCGCACCAAGCCACGAAGACCCACATCGGTTTGGCTGACAAGCGCTTGGAAGCGCTGCGCTGCACTCTCCAGCCATGGCGCGTAGAGGGCGCGGACAGCACCCGCAATTGCGGCGGATTCGGCAGCGGGCTTTGAGTTTGCGAGAGCATCCAACGCGGCAGCGTCGCATCGCCATCCTTCGGACGCGAACGTTTCGGCCATCTCCTTTATAGTTCCGCCACCAATCGGGATGCGTGCGGCCTTTGCCAACCTCGAAAGTGGCTCTAATGCGAGTGCCAAGGGGCTCTGCCCAAGCTTCGCCCATGGCCATTGCCGACGCGGGGCATGTTCCTTATCCAAAGCAATTACCCGTTCGCAAGCTTCTTGATGAGGAATGCCCCTTAGAGCAAGCAGCTCTCGGCGCAGAGTGGTCTCAGACTCTTCGTTGGCAACAGGGTTCTTCGAGAGATCGAAGGCAAGTTTGCCCTGGCCCGCGCCAGGCTCCCGGAGGAGGTCCGCAATGCCCGGGTAAAGCTGCGGTGCTTCACAGAAACGCTGCCACACATCATCCCAGCGCCCACCGCCGGCAATCAGGCGACTGGCAGCATCCAATGGCCGATGAGTCTCCACGTTTAGCCCGAAATCAGACAGGCAGAGGTTGTGGAAAGCCTGCCACCGCCCTCCATCCATTCCTTTCCTGAAACCCTCGGGATTGCTCATCCAGCGCAACAAATCGCGTACTGAATCGCTTACCGCGAGCTTGTCAAAGTCCTCAGCCTCTAGCCGACGTCCCCGAAGCGGTTCGACCAGTGCCTCGGCAAGCAGAGGTAATGACCGCAGCATCGCCTCTCGCGTTCGATCATCCTTGGCAATGTCCAGACCGAGCCCTTCATCGGAGACCAGGAAGGCCTCCACGGTCCAGTCACGGCCGTTTTGCTGATGCCAAACGCGACCCCGGTACTGCAATTCCACCAGCGGCTGGATCAGGATTGAGCACTCGCCGGCCGCCCGGAGGTCCTGCCTGGCAACATTGGGAAGGTACAGCACGGGAATCGTCCCTGGGGTTGGGGCAATTTCCGGTATGGCACGGTCCACAACACACTTCAGCCATATGGCAGGTCCAGTCCGTTCAGTAGGATTGAAAGACCCAAGGGCATAAAGCTGGGGCATCACAACGCGAAACTTCGGAATGAGCCGGCGCCATTCGCCTTCAGGATCGGTCCACAGTAAAGCGACAGGCTCCACCATTCCCTCTGCTGTTCGGAGGGACCGCTCCAACGAGGACCGAAGAGCGTCCAATAGGGTTCCGACTTCTTTCTTTAGCTTAGTGGTCATCGGTCAGCTATTGGTAAAATCGGTAGCCTCACATGCATAGGACCAAGCGTTTCGTATTACCCTTCAAGCAATATTTAGTGGACGGCATGTTCAGAGTTTGCGGACACAGCTAGTAATTTAGGCAACATAGTCAAATACTACTCGTCACTAGGTTCGGGAACATCTGGCATGATTCGATGCTTCCTGGCTAGAGCTTTAAGTCCGGCAAAGTAGCCATTCCCCATTGATCCCCTTAGATCCGGCACGCTCGTACTTCCACGAAGCAAATAATCCTCTATGTCAAGAAAGGCCTTTCCCACTTTATTGAGCTGCAGCTCGAGGCGGAACTTCGCCACCTCGCCATCACACTCGTAAGGGCGAATCGAGGCAAACTGAGATCTCCAATCGCCATAATCCTCTGTATACAGGATGTACCGGTGATCCTCGTTGTCCCAGGCGCCACATTCGAGGTCATACTGATCCCTGTCGTATTTCTCATAGAACTCGTCATCAATTGAAAGATCGGCCCAGGAGAAGAGCGCTGGGAGGACTTCCACATATAGCATTCCCGGAAACATCACGAAGGGCCAGTCGCGCACGGTCGTGTCGTTGCCATTGCTGTCCTGCGCCAAGAGTCTCAGGCTTCCTCGCCCTGACGTCTTGTTTATCCACTCCTCAGCCTCCAAGAAGAGTCGGTCACCTCTCGCTAACTTATCCATCCAGGGTTTGGCAAGGACCAGCTCGTTGAGGCGGATTTGGGCCGGACTCCCTTCGGCGATTCTGCGTAGGGCCTTTCGGGCAGATTTGTCCAGGTGCTGATTAAACGGCACCTCCATTTTCCAATGCTTTTTGGTGCGCCTGACAAATTCGTCAACTACAATCTGCCAGTAAGTTTCGCCAGCCTTCAAATCAACAAGGACCACTAAGACCGGAAGGCAGTGCCGCCTCCAATAATCCAGGTGCTTGATATCTCCTCTGTAAACGTAGGCAGACGTCGTTTTCTCTCTAAAATAGCGTGCGCCTGTTTTTATCTGTAGAGCTATCAGCCGGCCCGATGGTTGGGACTGCGGGTCCCGAACTTCAATGTGGGCATCAATTCCATTGTCGCTCGTGGGTTGCTCGCGGAAGATCCACCCAAGCTCGTCTTCAACAGCTAATCCAGCGGCATGAACTCCCGCTCTGCTGATTTCATCCGTCTTGTGGCCGCCTGGCAAGGTATCCTCTATTCCTTTAGGTCGTATTTAACATTTCACTTGATTAAGATTCCATGTCGTCAGATCAACCGGCGTAACAACTTGGGTTTTTCAGCATCGGCCGGCTATGCTCCTGCCCTCTGCCTAGCCTTGTGCTTGCGATCCAGTGTGTAATGCAGATCATTCCAGCGGTTTCCGTCAAACTCCTTGCCGCCGGAGAAATCGGGCTTGTCGGACTCATCCCAGCTCCAGAACCAGGGGAACTGGTCCTTCGGTCGATGTGGTTCTTTACCTCGGTCCTTGTCCCATTTGATCTTGGGTGAGACTCGCAAGATGCACGCGCTCTTTCCACGACCGTTGAGCGTGGTGGCCGTCATGAATGGCCGGATGTTCATCCGAACGCCGTCATTCAAATCGGGCTCCCACCCAATCGGCTGTTCGTGCAGCGGCTTCCAACGGACGAAGATGTCATACGGTGGCTCGCCGCGGAGGATCTTCTCAAGTTCCGACTTAAGATGTTCGGCGGCGGCAACGCGTGCATCGGCTCCTTCCAAGCCTCGCTCCTGAGCATCGCGTTGCTGCCTGATCCAATCACCGAGATAGGCATAGGTGAGTTTTTCCAACGTCCGGCGGCCTTCGCCACCTGGTGCGGCGAGCTTGTGGTAGTTCACGAGCGCATGAAAGCCGGTCCTTAGCCCGTCCCAGACATGCCAGATGAAGGGCCGCTGGTGGAAAAGTTCACAGTGCCGTTCAAAGAAGCCATCCCGCAGCCAGTCCTCTAAGGTTTCCCCCTCGTAACCGACCTGCGACAGGAGTTCTGCCTGCTTAGCTCCAGACCATGTGTCTTGTAGGGAAGCTGCGAGTAACGAGCGTAGCCGTTCAGCAGCGCCTAACTTGCCTTTGGCTGGACTAAGAGATGCAATCCCCTCTCCGTCCACGTGCTTTTCAAGCCCGTCTGGGCCCAGGGCCTGACAGTCTATGAATGTTGAGCCGCTCTGTCGCGGCCAGCGATAGCCGAAGAGGCGCGCAACGCCAACCAGCAACGGCTGATACGAATCTTTCGGTCGGCCATCGAATAGCCATTGCGTTGGATCCAGCGTCGAAGGGGACGGTAATCCGTTCCCATATTTCTCCGCGGCGAGCCTCCGCCAGCGTGCCTCATCGAAGCTTACCTTCAGTAAGCTGCCGTTCGTAAGCTTGCCCGCCCGATCAAGTGCACGCAGCGCTGGGCGATACTCCTCAGAGTTCACGAACGCCCACAATGCAGCGACTAACGTCTGATCCAACGGAACTATTGGTGCGACATTTCCGTCGTAGGCTTCGCCAGTGTACAAAGTCACGGCGAGATCGCTCATCTGGCTGACCGCAACGCCTCTTCTGCCCATCGCTCGGTTCCCGTGTCGAGGACGGATAAAATCCCGATCGGCACCAGACCAATCCACGACGTGCTCACGCGCTGTGTAAGCAGCTGATACCGACGTCGTGCTGAGGAACGGAACCCAGGGGGGCGACAACAGGGGAAGTTCCCAAAAACAGCGTTGCCAGTGATCTAGGTCGCCCGTTATCACCCCTTGAGGAGCTTCGGCGTACGAGTCTAAACGAGCGCCTGCGCCGGCCGCTTGGGACATTACACGTGCTTCAGGATTGGCCAACTGTCGCTCTTGACGAAGGTGACTCAGCGGTTTAGTCCTTAGTCCGTCGGCCTTCTCCGCCGGCATTTCCTCATGGGAAGCGTCGATCAGCATGAAAGGCCGGTTCAGTCGAGGAGAACGCTGAATGCCAATAAGGGAGACATTCACCACCTCTCCGGAGATAGTCTCAAAAGCACCTGCGCCCAGATTCGCCACGAATCCCCACTGATTCTGTGCAAGCAAATTAGTACGCAGAGTTTTGTATGAGGGCTGAAACAGCCAGTGCTGTGGTGTGACCAACGCAACGAATCCACCTAACCGACAAGCCTGCAAAAGTCTTTGAAGGAAGGCCGTGGACAGGCACGCCTTGCCTTGTGCGTACATGTTGGCTATGAGCTTCCTTAACTCTGGAGCCTGTCGCCGCATCGAAAGATAAGGCACGTTGGTAGCGACAAGCGTAAACTCCCCTGCGAGGATGCGCGCTGCCTGAAGCAGCCCCTGGGCGGTCACCGCAAGCTCATTGGAAGTCTCGTCTTCTTGCTCGTCCGCAAGGGCTTTTTCGAGAAGGGGCCGGACCTTCTCAAACTCAGCGACGAACAGAGTACCACCAACCCGCCTCGGATCAATCAAGCTCCCCAAAGCCGGCGCCTGCTGGAACAAACGATAGAGGCGCCGCATAGTTTCGCGGACGCGGTCGTCCTCGCGTGCTAATTTGACCCAGTCCTCTTCCCTTGCGTTAATGCCAAGCCCTGAGCACGCGATGTTCAGTGCTGGGAGTGGCCGATAGCCGACCATCCGCCAAGCTGCAAGGGCCAGGTTGAAAGCAGCAATCTGCGTGCAACGGTTATCGAGTTCCAGGCCGAAGAGGTTATCGCGCAGAACAGCATCAACGGCATATTCCCGCGACAAGCCCTCCTCCTCCATTCGGATTGCAACCAAGATAGGGAGTGCAGAGACGAGGAAGTGCCCGCTTCCTTCGCAGGGATCGAGAACCTTTAAGTCTCTGGCTACGCGCGGCCAGCTTTCGAGAATTCCGTTCGCAGGGCGCCAGGGGCCCTGATCGCCTTCTCTTGTAAACCGCAGATACGTGCATTTGTAGCTCCCGACGGAGCAGGCCGCGCGCAGATCCTCTTCGCCGTTCACCGTTAACGCAATTGCAGGTTTTGCCGAAAGTACCTTGCCTGCCCACCAAGCGCCTAGGGTATTGTGCAGCAGGAAGAGGACCATGTAGTCCTCAGTGAAAAGTTGGGTGACCGCTGCAAGATCATCGGCGCCGATCTTCTTGGCCAATTTGTTGACCCGAACTTTCCGTTCCGCCTGCCAGAATTGATAGACCCATCCCAGGGCGTCGTCGGCTAAGAAGACCTCGCTCGGCAAAGACTTGAGCAATCCTTCTAGTTCCTGTCGAGTCTCGGGGGGGAGAGACAATTCGAGAACCGGATCATCAGTACGGAAAATCTGAGGAAGCATACGGACGGCAAAATGGCTTGCAAGCTGCAGCCAATCTGTGGTCCTCTCCCGCGCTAGTTCTCGGCATTCATCTAGGGAGATCGCTATGCCACTTTCAGGCTCGATCAGGAGTTGCGATTCAGCAAGGAAGCGCGCAAACAGCATCCGGTGCCAATGCTCGTAGGCACACTCCTGAGTCAGGCCATCGAGGGTTTGCGTGTCACGCCGTTCATCGAGCTTGTCACCAAGTTGCCGGCCGTGAGCGCGCAGGCGTTTGCGGAGAGTTCGCTGCTCGCGCGTCATGATCGAATAGGGCTCATAATGATGAACCGCAAGCTGTTCCAGGGCTTTGCATGCCCCTTCTTCCGCCATCCGACGCGCCTGAATAATCGTGGCCTCGAGTTGTCTCCGCAGCTCCCGCGACAATGCTGCCATTTGCAGCTCCAAATCAGTTCACAAGTACCGGCCCCCGCTTTACTGCGTCACTGAGCGTCTTCCCCGTTCGCTCCAGCCATTTCTCTACATCATCCTTGGACCGGAGAGTGGCTCTCTCAATGTCTATGACCCTAACCTTCGGTTCGAGGAACTTCGCGGCCACTTCTAAAGCACGCTGCACGCGCCCCGTCACAGCCAGCGCCTCCGCTTGCCGAGCCGCGAGTGATCGGTTGTCAAGGCTCGCCAACAACAACTCGTCACTGGAGATATCGCTCTTCTTGGGGGGTACTAACCCCGCGTCAGCCATGATTTCATTTTGTTTATTTGCAGGAACTTGTTGCCACGTTGAATTCTTTGCTAAGGCTTCCATAGCCGACTTATACGCGGTTTCATGCTCCGCCTGCGCCTCATTGATAGCCTTTCGCAGCAGGTCCGCAAGAGCTGCCCGAATCGGTGACACGGGGTCGACCGGAGCGAGCAGCATCCGCTCGCGTCGGACTGCATCAATCTGAGCGATCGGTTCAGCCGCGGCAGCAATACCTGCCGCGTGCCTCGCCATCCGTTCAGCAAGCTCCCAGATTGGCTTGCGCTTATCCGCTAACTCCTTCAGCTTCACCCAATCGCCAATTCGTTTCTCAAGCTCATCCGCCTTGGCTCTGATGGCCGCAAGCTGCTCGCCGCCCACCAGCAGCTTGAGGTCGTCGATTTCTGTTGTCACTGGGGGTGTGGGCAGTGGTGGTGGACCGCCCGCGGCATCGGCCAGATTGACAAGCGCACTAAGAAACTCCGGTGCCTTGACCGCTTCTTCCCCTGATTTGCATTGGATCTTAAGTAAGGTGAAAAGCTTTCGAAGGCGGAGGCGGTCGCCTACCGAAAGCACCGTCTGTTCAACCCGGAATTGGGCCTTTGAAATCTTGTTCTGATCAAGCTGGCCGAGGGGAACCGGAACACCGTTTAACGTCGCGCTGATATGCTGCAAGCGATGAAGAGCAATCAGGACTGCATCAATCGCATCCTGGGGCCACCCAAACGGGCTGGCCTGAAGAGCCTTGCGTATCTCGTTTCCGGTTTTGCCGGCGCCAATGGTTGACTTCACCTGCAGGCATACTGGGTGTTGCTCGGTGCTCCCCGAGTAACCAATGGGTTGGAATGGCTGGTCCGCCCCATCCCTGGCACGGCGGATCGCTGATTCCCAAGCAGAACCTGGCGCATCCGCTTCATTGAATTGCGGAAAGAGACGAGCCAGCGATGCGTTGGCAGCCTCTTTAAGCTTTTCGTCCAGCTTTGCCACAAGTACCTCTGACCCACCGCCTTGAAACACCTTCGCATTGGCTACGATCTTGCCGATAAAATCGTCGCGGTTTAGAACGGCAGTATCTCTACGGCTCTCCATCCCTCGTCTTGCATCCAGACCTTCGTCAGTACTCGGCGTCCCTTTGTAGTCCAACGTCTGCTGGGCGGCCTCTGCTTCAACAATCCACTTTCGCAGGTCATCAGCGGACTGCCTGGGGATGAAGACGTAAATGACGGGGCTATCGGCCCCGGCTGCACGGGCAGCGTCCACCATCTCCTTTTCACTGCAAGACCAGCCGTCACGAATCCAAACTTGTATTGAATTGGTGGGTGGCGGAGGGGGAGTTTGGTCGCGGTATACGGCCAGGTCCCGCGGTTCCTTGGCCTCTCCATGCGTCAGCTTCAGGCTCCGGACGATTTTGTCGGCCTCGGCGTAAAGCAACGCATCGCGCTTTAATTGAATAGCGCCATCATCACCGCCGATCTTTGTTTGGCGATTCCGAAACTCGCGGTCCCATTCGCTGCCTTCCTTCGTCTGAAGGCGGTATTCGTCTCCCACCTTCATCAAGACGCCATTGGAAGCCAGCTTTTCCAGGGCTTTCTCGACGTCGTTTCGAAGTTTGGCATTGTCGCCACCAAGATCCTCGACAAGGAGGTCAGCGATGTGTTCCTTCGACGCCCGGACACCAAGATCAACTCCCTCTTTCCGTGGCAGTTTGCCAATCAGGAAGACCAACCCGCAGATTCGGCGCGCCAGCTTTCCTTCGTCCGTGCCGTCTTTGGAAAGATTGATGATCCTTTCGTTGATTTCCCGGAGGAGGACACCGGTGTTTACCATTTCCGGAGCAAGCGCTTCAAAGAGTTCATCCGCGGCTATCACAAAGCGCAGTGGCTTCTCGGAGATCTTGGCCACGGCATCATGAATGATGCACAGCTGCGAGCGGAGCTGGCTGTGCGTACCCTCCAAGTCAACCTGGCGGAAGCAAGCTTCCCAGAATCGCCGCCGGACGGGCAGCAAGGGATAGTCTTCAACGATAATCGCACGATCGTCCGCAGTTTCTTCTATCCGAGTTCCCTGGAGTTCCCGGGAGATCTCACCCGCGTAAGAACTCAGCGTTGAGCGAACATCGCCCACCCTAGCGGGCTTCTTTTGCAGCAAGACTTCGCGCGTAACGCTTTCCACATCGGTGTCTGATAGCGGGACCCGAATCCGAAATCGGTCCATAAGCTTGTGGAGGAGTGGCACGTCGGTGAGCGCGCTTTGGCCGGCGCCGACTACCATTACCTGGCTATCGAGCTGTTTGGAGACCGCTTCGACCACCTCGGTAACCAGGGTGGACCGGTCGTTCGATTGACCGATATACTGTTGCACCTCGTCCAGCACCAGGACGGTACAGGGCAGACGGCCATCTCGCCCGCGGAATTTGAGGGCGCGCTTGGCCATGCGCAGGAAATCAGCTGTATTGCTGTCCGTCAGCCGCGGGGGATGCTGGTCCTTGATCGTCTTGCGTGCTTCCATCTCATCGCGTGCGTAGTTCTTATCGCATTCCAGAACTGCCCGCGCGATCGGACCACTGACGTAAAGGTTGTTTAGTTCCGCCTCCCAGCTCTTGCCACTTGCCTCAACCGCAGCTGTAACGCGAGCGTAGAAGCCTTGGTCGTACAGCCAAAGGCAAAAGTCCGCCTGCGAATACTGAGCCGGCAACCCGACCGCGCGGAGGATAATACCGAGGACGGTCAATCGCACGTTGTCGGTGGTTCCGCTCGGCAGGGCCCCAGTTGCGGCAAGCAGTCCCCCTGCTCTTTTACCGGCAGTGTCGAGTTCGCGGAGGAGGTCGCAGACGTCATCGGGCAGCGAGGGAACAATGCTGCGGGCGGTCGCACCGTCTGGGAACTCCGTGTCCTGCCACAGGTGGCCGAGCATCTTAAGAAAGTGGGATTTGCCACTGCCAAAGAAGCCGCTCACCCACGCGGCCTTTTGGTTGGTTTGCCCAAGGGAGGCCAGATAAGAAGAGAGTATTATCGCCATCCCGTCTTTGAATTGCCCCTTGCAAACGAAGGTGGAGAGTTCGTCTCGTAGTTGCCGGATTTCTTTCTCCGTAGCTCTGTCGGTAATCCGCGCTTGCCCGTCATTGGGGAGAGCGTAAACTGCCGGATCACGCTGTAGAATGTCACCAATCTTCATAGCGACCCACCTCCGCTGCGCATCGTAATGGGCACAGCCATGTAGTTCCAATCGTCACGTGCATCAAATAAGCGGTAGTTGTTCTGATCGACTTGACCCGGGAAGAAGACGAGGAGCCGTCCTCGAATGTCACCCTCCAGGAGTCGCAGGACCTTTGAGAATCTCGTGAAGCCGAACAACGCGCCGACGCCAAAGATTGCCACCACCGAATCCTCAGTTACGTCAGACCTCGTGAGGACAGCGCGAATCAGGTTCGCAACGTACTCAGCAAATTCAGCCTCCAGCTTCAGCTGAAGGTCTTCCGGAGAATCGAAGTAAGCGGCCCGGTATTCATCGCCGGCAATCCACGTTGCAAATGCATTTGTAATGTCGACCTCGTACCAATCGTGGTTGGCTTGTCGCGTGGCATTCTCAAAGGCGAGCTTGTTGGCCCGTAGCGCTCGCTCCAGTTCCTTGTCGTAAACCAGCATGATCACGCGCTGGGCGCCTGCGACGGTGCGTTGCCATGGTGTTGCGATGTGCTGTGCGTAACGTTCGGCAACTTCCTCAATGCGTCCCACGGATCATCCCCTCCGGTACCAAGGATCGAGACGTTCGAGTTTGAGTTCCATCACATCTGCGGCTACCCGCAGATCCATCAGGCCAAGCCTTTTCGCTTCAAGGGCGAGATTGCGCGCTGCAAGGGGCGTGCAGTCCAACACTGTTAACCAACCGCTGGACAGAAGATCTTCCCCTCGGAACCCGACGGTGTACCCGAGATAGAGTGCGAGAGCCACGGTGCCGGCCGTTGGCTTAACCAAGTGGCGGAATTTGAAGGTGCGCCCTTGAAGGTGCCCAGTTTGCGTCCATGAGCTGGCCGCGTTGCGAACCACCTTCGCAAGAATGGAGTCATTTAGACGTTCGCCAACAACCGCTCGGAGCGCGTCTCGCATCAAGTTGCGTTGGAACTCGGCCCCAGGTTGAAGGGGAATTACCGCAGAGGAAGTTGCTAGAAGTAGTGGATCCCGGGCAAGGGCGACGAGTAGAGCAAGCAGAGGACGGCCAGCTTCATCAATGCTCCAAAGTCTGCGCAATATCCGAAAGACCGGCACGGACGGATCCAGTGCGTAAAGCTCTCCCAGACGCTGGTTGGTAAGCCGCCGGGTGGCGGTCGTCCGCTTTCCAAGACAATTGGCTTCGATAATCGCTTCGGCGTACTTGCCACGGTTCGAGTCAGTAGGAACCGCCGAAAGGGTTGACCCGAGTTCCGCCAGCATGACGGTCCGACTCGTCTGAGTCCCCTTGTCTCCGAAACGAAAGCCGACCTCTTCAGCATTTCTTGAAGCCCGATCCGAGGGCCAGAAGGCGCTACGGTTTGATTCATTCGGCGGCATCGTTATCAATCCAGAACTGTAGCTTGCTCGCATGATCACACCACCTAAATTAGAAGTCAAGAACTATTTCAATGTGGCCGGCAAACTTGCCGGCTGACATAGAAAGGCTCTAAATAGCCCATTGCTCAGAGAATATCCAAGAACAAAAGTAGTAGTAAGTTGCTTAATTTCAGTTTGTTATAGATTATTCTCCAACTTATACGCGATCTTCGCCGATTGACAGGGTGGGTCCCAGCAAGCTCTCACCCGGCTGGGGTGTGGACAGATGAAAAGCAGTTGGCGGCACCGACCTGGGCCCCTCGCCCTGCGAAGCATGCGCACGTACTCCTTGCCATTCACAGCATCCAGGGCTCCCACCGTTTCGTCCCGGAATAAAGCTTCGTACCGAATGCCCTCACTCTGTCGCATGTTGTTAATGGCGATGCCCAGATTGACGGCTTCATTGAGTCCATCTGCGACAGACCGCCCCGTTCGCTGCCCGGGGTCGGCGAAGCAGCGGTCGTCATCGAGGTGGAAATCACCGGCGTTAGCGAATCGCATCGGTTCTTTTGGTATGGGCTCCTTTCTACCGTGTTCGTAAGGGTAATGTGTTATTCTCGTGCGAACTAAAAGACGGGAGACATGCAGCACTTCCGAGTAGTCCGGGAGGGCAAGATGCCGAATGAAACTAATGCTGATACGTTAGCTCTTCCTCTCACCCAAGCTTACCCATTTCTTGCAAGTGCAGGGCTCGGGAATGAAGCAGAGGTTATTCGTGCAAGCAAAGATCAACTGGGCTCGTACACGACCACGTTGAAGCGGGCGAGGATCATTTCACTGTTGACCAGCAATAATCTGCTCGACCAATTTGTAACGAACCATTGGCACTTCGGTGCCACGGATAAGGGTAAACGCGAAATCAAACGCCTCGTGAACATATATGATCGTTGGATCAAAACAGGAGGGAAGGACATTGACGAGGGCGACAATTCAGATGAGGATGCGGGGACTGAGTTTGCCCTTGAAACACACCTTAGAGACTACTTGGCAGAGAATCTCGCTGCTTTAGAACCAGGCATGACGCTTTGGCCCGTTGGCCAGGACCAGGATGCGGTGGAATTCTCGGTTGACAAGAACAACCACAGGATTGACATTCTTGCCCGGGACTCTGCTGGAACGCCAACAGTGATTGAGCTTAAGGTTAGCCGAGGGTACGAAAAGACCATTGGGCAGACTTTGTATTACCGCACGAAGATAAAAGAGATGCTCAAGGTTGGAAAGGTACGGATCATCATCGTTGCGCGAGAAATAAGTCCTGAGTTGAAGGCGGCAACCGCTGATTTGCCGGATGTGTCACTTTTCGAATATCGACTGACCATGAGCCTAACGAAGCTCTAGATTTGGTTAGATCCGTGCGCGGTGAATCACCCCCAATTGGGAAACAATCCGAGCTGATCCGACACAGAAATGGCAATCTTTGGTTTCCGTGGGGCACTACGCGACGGCGTCGCCTCGGGTGACATGGCGAACATGAGAAGTTGCGTCGTGAATGCCGGGATTGGGGCTGGCGGTGAAATGATAACTTCCGGCATATCTTCGGTCCTGGGTTCTGCTTCCCGGGGAACTTCCAGCGGACGAACTCCGAACACCTCCGCCTGCTTCTCCACGAGCGCCTTCCACACCGCATCCGCATTCTCCCCGATGCTTTTCTCCGTCACCAGTTCCCTGGCCATCGCCATCAGGATGTCATCACCTTCGTCGATCGCTTGCAGGCCGTCAGTTGCGAACTTCCCTTCCATGGCGAGCGAAACCAGCAGCTTCTTCCCCATCAGCCTCACGCACGCCTCCTGCATGGTCCCAGCGTAGTAGAAGAATTTGACGTTGACATTCTTCTTTTGCCCGATCCGCCACGATCGCCGGCTCGCCTGGCGTAGCGTGTAAATGGAATAGCCGGTTTCGTAGAAGAAGATGTCTGGGAAAGACCAGAGGTCGAGTCCCGTCTGGACCAGCCGGGGGTGGGCAATCACAACCTGAACGCCAGCCCGGAGTTGCCTCTCGTACCAGGACTCACGCTGCTCCGGGACAATCTCCGTGGTCAACACCGCCACCCGGATCCCCTCTTTCGCCAGGATACCCTCCAGCCGACGCGTCACATCACGCTTCTGAGTATAGACCGCGTAGACTTGCACCTTCCTGCCGCGCTCAAGTGACGCTTTCACTTCTTCCACCAGCCGCCGTTCCTTGGCGTAAACGAGGTTCTGATCCAAGTCAGGTGTGGCGGCGATCAGGAACGGCTCACGACGTTGCGTTTCAGGATTGAGTTCGCGCCCTATCAAATCCCCGAAGCCGAAGGGCCGATCAGGGTAAGCAAGGAGAGCATTTAACGCCACGCTGATCACCGACTGGTTGCCTCGATGCTCGCGCAGGGCCTTCTTGATGTCCTCTTCCAGATCCTCGTACGCTTTCTTCAGCGGCTGATCCATCTCGATGCTGACCACTTCCTCTCGGTAAGGAGGGAGAGCATCGGAGATATCCTCCAGCGACACAAAGGCGCCAAGGCTCATCAGGAAGCGGCCAAACAGCAGCGGTGATGCTCCCGGCCGGTGGCGGAATCGGGTTGTGACCCGCGCCTCAGAGCAGGCGTTGTCAGCTGGCTCGATGACTGTGATCTTCTCCAGCAGGCCGTACGCTTCGGTGAAGGCGCGCACGCCAGCTTCCCCGTGCTCGAAGCCCTCTTCCAGCATCTTGCGTGGTTCGAGGCGAAACAGGATGTTGAACAAGTCCAGTGCGTAGCCGCCAAGCAATGTGCCGGTAAGCACTGCGATGTGGCGGGCGCAAGCGGCCAGTGTGCCAAGGGCGTTGCCCTGTGCCGTGTCTCCTCCCTTCAGCTCGTGTACCTCGTCGGCAATGGCGTAATCAAAGAAACCGTCATTCATGTACCGGCCGATGAAGTCAACCGGGGCGAAGCGTCGAATCTTCTTCCCATCTGCCTGCCAAAGAGCGCTGTAGAGCGCTCGGCGAGCATGATTGGTTCCCTCATCTTGGCCCAGGATCTCGCTGAGCTTCACCTTCTTGAAGTCCATCGCCAACAGGCGTTCGCCCTCTGTACCGAGGTAGACCGGGGACCCGCTGTCCGGATTGACTACGCTGCCCTGATACCGGCCACAGTGAGCGACCTGATAAGCATGTCTCCAGAAGTACCCGAGTTTGGCACGATCCCGGCCGACCACGAATACCGCCGGGGCAGAGCAAATAGAATCCCAGCGCTTGCGGGCTGACGGTGAGGTCTTCCGCAGGCGCAGCTCGCTCAGGCTGGTCCTTAGTCCCTCTCGTACAATGCGCTTATTTCTCAATTTAACTTCGTTCACGCCGTGGTGACCTTTGGAACTGGTTGGGGTGCGCAGTCCGTCGATGATGAACACGCGGACACCTGGAAGCGTGAGGAATGACTCTCGACACCATTTCTCCACAAGTTGCGGCGGGACCATGGCAATGGTCGTGAACGGTCGGCCTTCAGCGTGGGTGTAAACGGCTCCCAGTGAGATCAAGGTCTTGCCCGTGCCGCACTCGGCAATCACCGCTCCTGCCCGTGCCTGCTGCCAGCGCCGGACCAGACCCATGATGGCGAGGGTCTGGGCCGGATAGGGCTTTCGCAGGAGCTTGCTGATCTGGGGTGACGGTGGGTCGTCGATGGCGTGCAAAGGGGGAAAACTCTTTAGGATTCTTGCTCCCAGCAAGGAAGAGTACGTACGCAAGTAGTCCGAGATGGTCTCTGGCAGGGGCACGATTTCCTCCTTTCAGTGGAAGTTCAGGCCTTGAATGCAGGTGCCTTACGCTGGTTACGGTTCGTTCCCTTGCGCCGGCCAACGCCGAGAAGTATGATCTCACTGTCAACCAGGGTAACGGAGGGTCAAGGTGCGTAAACAGCTGCAGGTCTTGCAGGTGGTCGTGTTTATCGCCCTACTGGCACCACCGCGCGCGGCAATCGGTCTCGAACTCCACCACAGCGACCAGGCCGCGACGCAGCACGCTGGTGTTATCGAGCAGGGGAAATTCCAGCTGCACAAGTTCGAGCAGCCGATTGGGGAGGAGACTTACCAGATTACGCAGGACGGTGATTCACTCACTATCAAAATGGACTTCAAGTTCAACGACCGTGGGACCGATGTCCCTCTTTCGGCCACCTTTCGCGGTTCCTCCGACCTCACACCCCAAGCGTTCGAGATCAAGGGCAAGACATCTCGGGGAAGTACGATTGATGAGGCTGTCGAGGTTCAACCCGGGAAGGTGCGGCTCCGTAATCGTGAACAATGGACCGAGGCTGTACCACCGTCGCAATTCTTCACCATCGCCGGGTATGCTCCCACCACGATGCAGATGCTGCTGGTACGCTATTGGGCCGCTCACGGCTCTCCGGCTGAACTGACAACGCTGCCGAGCGGGCGCGTCAATATTGAGCCACGCGGCCGGGATACGGTTTCTATCGGCGGCAAGAGTGAGTCCCTGGAGCGATACACCCTCCGTGGACTGATCTGGGGCCAGGAGACATTATGGTTCAATTCCCGCCGCGACCTGATTGCCGCCGTAACCACCGACGCTGAGTTCGACCACTTCGAGGCCGTGCGCGACGGCTATGAAAGCGTTCTGGGAAGCCTCGTAGGGCGTGCTGGTGCCGACGGCATGGCGGCGCTGGCGGAACTCTCCAGGGGAATTGCTAGCAGTCGGACCGACACCCTGGCAGTCGTGGGCGCAACGTTGGTTGACGGCACCGGCCGTCCGGCATTGCCCGACGCGACCGTGGTGATTCGTGGTGGCCGCATTGTGGCAGTGGGTCCGCAGTCCGAGATAAAGATCCCCAAAGACGCCGAAGCAATGGATGCACGTGGCAAGACCATCCTTCCTGGCCTTTGGGACATGCACGCGCACTTCGAGCAGGTTGAGTGGGGGCCTATATATCTTGCCGCCGGTGCCACCACCGTCCGCGACTGCGGGAACGAGTTTGAATTCATTATCGCCGTGCGCGACGCCATCGCCCAAGGGCGCGGCTTCGGACCTCGTATTCTGGCGGCGGGGCTGGTGGATGGGTCCGGTCCTCAGGCGCTCGGCGTTGCCCGTGTCGACACGCCGGAGCAGGCCCGCCAGTGGGTGGATCGCTACCACGATGCCGGTTTCCAGCAGATGAAGATTTACGGCTCGGTGAAGCTCGAAGAAGTGAAGGCCGTGGCAGAGGAAGCGCACCGGCTTGGGATGACGGTAACTGGCCATGTCCCAAACGGGCTTAATGCCTACCAAGTGATTGAAGCCGGACAGGACCAGATCAACCACATTCCTTATATCGTTGACCTGATGCACCCGCCGTTCGCTGATAACGCCAGTTGGAAGGAGTGGGTGAAAGCCCACGCCGGCACCGAGGTGAATTGGCCCGAAGCTCAGAAGGCAATTGCCTTCCTGAAGGCCCACCAGACGGTGGTCGACCCCACTCTGGCGATATTTGAGTTCGGAACGGCTTCCACGGCCAAGCCGCCGGCCAGTTTCGAACCCGGAGTCAACAAAGTTGCCCCTGAACTCGCCCAACAGCTTATCGACGTCGGTCCGCCGCCTCCACCACCTGACACAGAGTTGCCCGAGAAGTTCTTCGAGTTGCAACTCGCCATCGTGGGGGCCCTGCACCGCGCTGGAGTGACGATCGTGGCGGGTACCGACCAAATGGTGCCCGGCCACAGCCTGCACCGGGAAATGGAGCTTTACACCAAGGCGGGATTCACCCCTCTGGAAGCCATTCAGGCCGCGACCATCGTGCCCGCCCGCGTGCTGGGTCTCGACAAAGAGTTGGGGACAGTCGAAACGGGCAAACGCGCGGACCTCATTCTGTTAGGCGCCAACCCGCTCGATGACATCCACAACATCCGCACCGTGGAATACGTCATCGCCGGCGGCAAGATGTACGATTGCGCCCAACTATGGCGCAGTGTCGGTTTCAAACCCTGACAGTCTCGGAACAGAGAAAGTCTGAGCGACGGTAGTGTTAATCGAGAAACGGGCCAATGGGAACAACTCGCTTGGACGCACAACGGGCTAATAAAACGGTAAGTGCCGAACTGTCGACTACTCTCAATCATTGGCGCAGTGTAAAACCGGCGCATCTCAAATCTACCCTGATCGCCCAGTCGGATGGTCCACTGCCGCGCGAGGGGCGCAGCCTCATGCGCTTGGCTCCCGGCGGCTTCCCTCCTCGTGATCACTCTCGTCGATTCAGAAGAAGCCGTATGCCAAGCTCCAGCAAACCGGTCCATTGCTCTCAGGAAACGCGATCCGTTTCTGCCTCAGTGCCCTCCCAATCCACTTCAAGAACACTTTCTTCGACCCTCTGACTAGCACAGGAGAACAACCCACGCCTACGATCGGCTGGATCATACCACGCCGGGTGAGTTCCTCACTGAACCACGTCGCCCACCCTGGCATGACGGGCAATCCATACCGCTGCGCGATGCGGTACAGCACGAAGGTCGGGTCGTTGTCACACAGGATGGTTCGCCTGCCTCCCGGGTCAGCCCCTGGACGTGTCGTGGCCAGCTCTGCCGAGACCGCAACCAGGTGGCGGATCGGCTTGCGGCCGGCAACATTGATGGTCCCGCGAAAGCACTGGGCGCCTTCACCCAGATTGGCTGTAAGTTGGTCGATCCCCGGACCCTCCACGGTAAAGTGGTTCTGCTCGACGACGGCTGCCCAGATGGCGCCAACGTCGGAGTCGCCACCCAAGACTGAGACGAGGTGGGCCTTGCCGTTCCCGCCTCCTTCGACCTCTCCAATAAACCGATCCAGCCGCAGCCGGATTCGGGTGGTGGTGTCCTTCATACGCTTCGTGTATTCCAAGACGCCGAAGCGCTCATGGGCATTCTTCATGATGGTTTTTCCTCTTGGGATTCGTCTGGGTTGGCGGGGACAAAACTGCGGTAAAGATGATGCGGTTATTTCAGTGTCGCTACTTCGCCGGTGGAATATACGAGGGTCAGCTCGTTGGAGAATCGTTCCTTCTCTCGTACCGTGATCACTCCATCCTCTTCTTCCTCTGTTTTGTCTGTCACCTTCACCGCCTGCCAGCAAGATATATGGCGTTGATCCCCTGAGCCGAAGATGCCGTTCAAGAGCCCTGAGCAGGCAAGGAGACCTACGTGGCCTGCGTGCAACGGCGTAAGTGGTCTGCCGGTTGCTGACACAGGCTCGGCGAAGAGAATGCGTCCTGCCTGACTGTACGCCGATGACTGCGGCAGAAGATCTTCGATCTCGTCGAGTGGCAGCCCGCGGTGGACCAGTTGTGCCGGCCCGCTCTCAGGAACGGCATATCGCAGCTCGGGCTCGGGAGGCAGGACTGGGATCTGGGAGGGGTTTCGAGCCAGGCTGGCGTAGTAAAGCCTCGCCCGAGTGATGTCGCTGTCCGTGAGGCGTTCTCTCTCGCGCCGGCTGCGGCGCACTCCGAATAGAACCACCTGCTTATACCGCACACACTCCGGCGCCTCAAGGCGGAAAACCCGGACATCGCGGAAGTGGGTGGCGAGAATCTGACTACATTCGGCCAGCCTATCGCCGGGGATAACGAACACCAGGATGCCGCCGGGCTTGAGCCAGCGATACGTGTGGCTGAGGAATGCCGCCTCGGTGCGGCGACTTTCAGCCGGCCCAAGGGCCCAATCGTAAGGTGGATTCAAATACAGGAGGCCAAAGCACTCGACCGGGCACTGTACTTCAAGGGTATTTCCCTGAACGGTGTTGGGAATCCGCCGCCTGGCTTGCTCGGCGCGGTAGGCATCAAGCTCAATCCCGTAACGAAGTACTTCGGTATCGCTGGTGATCGCCTCAAACGCCACGCCATCGCCGACACACGGGTCGATCGCGGAGGAGGGCTGGTCGGGGAACAGGATAAACCTGCGAATCCGCTGGGCCTCGGACAAGGGCAGCGGGTAGAAACCGAGTCGGCTCTTGCCAGTGAAGCGCAAAGTCGCCATCCTTTCTGGGAAGAGCTCATACTGTCGCCGCTGTCGTGCAGGGCGCACTCTCTCTTACGCTCACAGCACTTCTGTCCTGCAAAGCACCTTGAGAAGCTGTAATATATGTCCGCCGAGAAGCTGAGTGTGGAGATCAAAATGGGTAGCGGCTTTGCAGATCCGACAAATCTAAACTTTGTCATCAGGGGAAAGTTCTCACTTACCAGCAGAGATCAAGCCGGGTGGGTCAATATCTTCTATGAGCTTTCGCCTGAACGGTACGAAGCTGCGGAAGAGCTTGACTACGAAGATGAGCTTCCAGTCCGTGATACTCACGCTGATCGCCCACGGCAAGCGAAACTCTTGAGCGTAAACGCGAAACAAGACGAAGTGATGATTTTTCCCGTACGGACGATCCCAGGGGACGAATTCCTCAAGCCCAAGTATAGGCAGATCGAGGCGATCATATTGGAGGGCTTTGGTCTTGAATATCCTGAGGACCCAGAGAGTGTCGCTATGTTACTGTCGGCCCTCCCCAGCGGGTTCATCAAGGACCCAGATTACGGCCTGGGACTGTTGAAGGATTACCGATTTATCATTGATGCCGTTGGGTCGATTCCAGGCGTAAAACAGCTCAAAATTAGCCAGGAAGAACCTACTCACGTCCAGGGTGATACATACGTCCTGAACTTCCATCATTACGACGGGATCCGCAAGGCGATAAAGAATACCCACAAAAATGCCCTCAACATAGCTGCCGCCGACAAGCGCATCCTTGCTTACAACAGCCTACTGCACAAACTTGATGGAAACGCGTACCCTGAAAAACACCGGACTTACACCGATGGCACGATCTATAAGGTTGTGGAAGGCGGCACTCGGCCTAAACTGCACGAGAGGGATCAGCTAGCGGCCCTCGAACTCGTAACACAGAACAGGGGGAGCTTGGGGGAGAAACACCCGGAGAAATTGATCAGGCTAAACCACGAGATTGAACTCGTGACGCTGGAACAGCTCATTCGACAGCTGGAAGGGCGCATCCTAACAAAGAGCCCCGAGGCAAAATGGCAAAGATTCTTCGTTGATAATCCATTCATCCTGAGTCTCGCCTTCGGTCTTCCAATTGTCGCGGTTGGCGAGCGAGCCTCAGTTGGTGGACGAACCTTCTCAGGTGGTGGGGAAAAGATCGCGGATTTTCTCTTCAAGAATCGGATCACAGATAACCTCACGCTAGTCGAGATTAAAACACCCCATACAAAACTCACAGGTAAAGAGTACCGAGGTGGTGTCTACGCGCCCGCCAGCGACTTGGTTGGCGGTATCAATCAGGCGCTTGATCAGAGACATAAGATCCAGGCTGAATTGAACGCGCTAAAAGCGAATTCTGAGAAATATGACTTGCAATCCTACGCCATCAAGTGTGTCGTCGTCGCAGGCACCTCCCCAGTGGTACAAGACCAGAAGAAATCGTTGGAGTTATTTCGGAATAACCTGCACGATGTTCTGGTGATCACGTTCGATGAGCTTGTAGAAAAGCTTCGTAATCTACATCGGTTCCTTTCTGCGGATTTGGAGACTTCGGTTCACTCGGATCGCACGGGCTGCTCCTCTTAAAGAGAAAACTTGCGGGTCCTGTCGTCTACGCGGTGTGGTCGTCTGTCGTCTGGCTGCTTGGGCTGGCAGCCGGGTGCCGAGACACTGGCCATTCGTTTGCTCGCCCCGCACTGGCGTGGTGTCAGCAAGCGTCGGACTGCCGTGCTTTTGCTGTAGCCGCCAGCCCATGTGTCAGCGCAAGTGGAAGTCACCTGCGCAGGGCGTGTCTCGTTGCGGAGAAGACCAGCGCGATTACGGAAGCGATGAGTGGAGGTGATGCGAGCTTATTTGTCGCCGCGGGAGGCCTTCTTCCTCTTCTCGGCCCACCGCTTCTTCATCATATCCGAAATACGCTTTCTGCCCTCTGGGGTAAGGTGGCGACGCTTCTTGGCTGGTGGCGCAGGGACATTGGCTGCTGGGGATGCTTTCGGGGGAGTTGGGGGTAAGTCTGTTCCTTCTAAAGCTTCAATTGCTGTGTTCAGCCGGTCACGTTCACGTTTCAACTCTTTCACGATGGCCTGAATATCCAAAGGTTCCTCCGTGGTTATCTCATTTGATCCTTAAGCCGTCGGTCAGAGTAGCATGGTCTCAGATAACTGTCGAGGAATGAGTATCTCAGCCGGGCAGCAAAACCAGAGCGTGTTGGGTGAGGGTCAACATTGCGAGCGGCTTTTGTCTTTGGGTTGATTTATCAGTACTGAGGCTCACATGTAGTCGAGAAGGCGCCCAAGGAGATAAATCGCGCTTCCAAGCGCGACCGCGAGGAGCAAGACGCCAATGGCAAGCCGGAGGAACCAACGGATACCCTTGTACTGTCTTTCAGTTTCAGCCATGCGAGCACCTTCCACTAGATTGCGTATCGGCGAGCAGAAGTGTGTCAGGAATTGCAGTAGGTGGGACTGGAAGCGACTTTCTGGCTGCTCTTACGCTCTGCTCTTTTCACTCTTACGGCGCCTGCGGAGTCGCCTCCACAAAGAGACATCAATCGGCAGACGGCTGCCCATTCCCGTCGAGAGGTTGATGAAACCGCCGTGATGACACACCATCCCGTAACGGAACAACCGCGCCAGCAAGGCCAACGAGTGTTGGGCGAGGGTTGAATTAATGAAGGGCTCCTGCCTTTCGAGGCTAGCCGCAGCGCTGCAACTCGGTTCTCCGGTATCGTCGAGACTCGGGTCCACAATCTCGGGAAATAACTCCCACGCACATCGGAGTCGTAGCTTCGATCTCCGATTTCGCTCGTTGAGGGGCTCGCCCAGGATGAACTGTCCGCTATCGGAGTTGTTGCCAAGATCGAGTGCGTAGGAAACCGTGCTCCAGTGGCTGACCGCATCACGAATCGCTGCTCGTGCTGCCCGTGTGTCTACGCAGCCTACAACGATGTGAGCACGCAGGTCATCGCCAGAGTAATTGCGCGAGATGAGGGTTCCTGTGCGCAGATTGGCTGGGACTGCCTCCCACTTTAGCCCCCAGAACAGATTCAGCCGGTTGACCAGGATGATCGCCTTATTGTGACCGATTTCTGATCGTGCGAAAGGCTGGCGGACGCAGTTGGTGGGCGAGATCATATCGCCGTCCATGACCGTGACGTGCAATCCTCCTGGGTGGCCGCGTGCCACGAGTGACTGATGCAGATAAGGCAATCCTGCCACAATCGCACTGCCTGTCCCTCCGCAGCCCACCACCAGCAGGCGGACCTGCCGTTCAAGCAACTCCGGGTGGATGCGGTGTGTCTCCATGGCCAACTCCTCAACGTTCATTTCAGCGTGCGGCGAATTCCTGTAGCGTCTCGCCGGCGTCGATCAGGTACCTCACTGGGAACGTCCTCCTGCCGGCAAGACCTTTCCACAGCCCGACGAAGCCACCGGGATGACTGGTAAGCCGCACTGCTCCGGCTGCATGGGTGAATTCAGATTGAAAGTACGCGTCTTGCCAAGCGGGTATCGAGGCTATGTCAGAAGACTCGGGCACACGCATGCTGCCGGCACACACCAATCCTCGACTGTCGGTGTTCCAGTAGGGCGCTGTCTTCAGCGTGGTCGCAGGCCCGGGCCGAGAGGTCACTGCCGTTGCCCGCACAAAGAGGTCCTTGCCTGAAACCTTGAACACCAGCGCCGGATGCGGGAAGACGCGACCATTCATTTTCCGTGCCTCCTGGTCAGCTCCGCCGAAGAACATCACTCTGCGTTGCGGTCGTGACCACCAAACTAACAGATCGGGAGTGCGCGCCAGGATATTCTCAGGAAAGACTTCCGGTTTCACCTGTGCTCCAAGCCCCAGGGCAAGTGCGCGCACGAAGGCCGTGGTTACGGGTTCACCCGGCGCCAGGAAGGGAGCTTCATCGTCAGCCTGATTTACGCGATGGAGGCTGGCAAAGGCTTTTCCACCTCCAGCCCGATAGACAAGCACGGCTTCGCTGAGCTTGAATTCGCAGTTCGCTCCTATGGCGACATAGGCTCGCATGTTTTCACCTTCACATCACCCATTTGTCGTTGTCAGGCATGAGGTCGATCAGCTTGCTTGCCGCGGCGATGGTCCCGCAGGCCACGCCGAACACGTGGAAAGCGTCACGAACGCTCTGCGTATTGGCGGGATCGAATGGAATGATCAGATTGGGCTCTGGAGTGACCTCTAACATTCCGTCGGCCTCTTCATCGAATGCCGCCGCTACGGAATCACCTTCAGCAAACTGAGCCAGCAGGCAAGGCAGCGGTGGATTGCAATCCGAGAGTTGTTGGCCGATGACATCGCCAAGCCCGGGTCGCTTAGCCTGGGCGGACACGCGTTCAAGATTGACTGCAGCTTCGACCAGCTTCGCTGCCAGCGGATCTTTGATTCTGGCCTTGAGGCAGGCAAGCTCACCATCATTCAATGTTGTCTGCCGCATGCACGCTGGAATCGACGCTTGCACATCGGGGATCTCGTACTGGTCAGCCTCTGCCTCCTGCGCAGCCCATTCCCGCAGCGTCTCGGCTCGCTCTTCGGCATCGCGGAAGTCATAGGTTCTGATATACCTGTTGAGCGCACCGATGAAGAGATTGAAGAACGTCACTGGCAGTTGTGGATGAACTCTCTCCAGCAGTTCCAGCGTTGGACCAAAGGTCACGCAGCCGCAGCTTGCCTCAGAAGGCTCGACAATGAGGAACAACTGGTTGGGCTTGCTTTCATCACGATCTGCCCATTCGCAGGCGGTGTCGCTGATGCTGGCAACCAGCAGGAAGCGACGGCGGATGGCTGGTCCCCCGTGCGCCTTAATCCAGCGCTCAAGCGTAAGCCTAGTGAACGATGTTGGGTCGCCTTCTGCCCTTGTCCAATCCCCAGGGATCGAAATGTCCAGCTGGACGAGAGACTTTGCGAGCATCACAGCTAGGCGGTCGTCGGCAACGACCCGATGGATCGGCGGGATGCCAATGAGTCGCGGCAGCAGAAGGCCTGTTCCCTGTGCCATCAACTGACTGGCGGCAGCCAGCCCGGCGGGGCAGCGATTGGCACGCGATTGTAGGCGCGAGCGCTGGCGTCGACGGCGGCGGTGAACAACGCGGCTGTGTTTTGCAGGTGCCGGCATCTGGCAAACCTCCCCACGAGTGTCCGGTAACGGGCGTGGCGGCCCTGGCGAAGGCTTTCAAGTTCCGCCAAGACCGCACGCTTCGTCACCTCCTTTCTACGAGTGTTTCGGCTCATTGGTTATCCCTTTGTGCCGATGGCTCGCGTGAAGTGATAGACCAGCTTGTCTCCGACTGCCTCCGGCCCGGTGATTGATGCCGTAGCGATGTCCGGGAGTTGGTGGGCGTAGAGGGCTCGAACGTCCTCTACCGGAAGCTTGGGGTCCGGGTCGGGAAGCCTCTGGCCATGGAATTCGAAATAGCGATTAAGCACGTGGCTCTCCATCAGAGTGCGAGTCCTCCTTTTGATTGGGTTGCAGTAGGTTCGGGCGTTGGCGGTGGAAATAGCCCGAGTGTGCCGGTCGATGCTGAAGCAGGCACAGGCTCAGCAGGAGCTGAAGATGCAGGCGTGACGGTTGCGAGCGGCTTCGGAATCGCCTTCTTGCGTTCCTCAGCTTTCCGCTTTGCCTCCTCCTGAGCTGCCTTGGCCGCAGCCTCCATGGTGGCCTTCGCTTCGGCCAGAGTGTTGGTGGTTTGCTGGTGGGTTTGGACATAGCCGGCCAGATGCTTGCCGAGTTCGGCATCGAGTTCTTCTGGCGGGCCGGTGAAGGTGAGTGGCGTGGTGAGAGCCGGGTTCTCGTCGGCCTTGGCCTGGGCGGGAATAACGTTGACACGAAGCGTCTTGTCATCCACCTTGGCCACTGTGATGAGCACAGTGCGGCCGGCAAGAAGGGGCATGAGTTCAGCGAACATGTGATCTCCTTTCGTTCACGCGCGAGTTCCTTCTTCTGCCGACGCGGAGCATCGTTTAAGGAGTCGGCATTGGCAAGGAAACGGCTCACGACTTATAATCAATGTTGCAAGAGCGCTGGCGACCCGGCTTGCTTTCGAAGGGAGATAGCGCCATTTTTGTGTGTACGGTGCTCTTCCCTCCCAATCTGGGTAATTTGACCCTCATCCGATCGCCAGTGACAAGTCCGTGCGGTCCAACCAAGTTGACTGTTTGCGCAACTCGACTTGCTCAGGACAGCGCTTAGGTGTAGACTCCTGCGGAGAGTAGAGTCCCATGAGCTCCCTTATTGCTGCATCACCAAAAGAAGGCGATACCTCGGCCGCTTCCGGCCCAGCCGACCGCGAATTGATCCGCTGGCAGCGTCATCTCCTCCCATTCATGATTGGCTTCGTGGTAGCGATGGCTGTGGCGTTCTTCATCTTCAGTGGGATCCACCTATACCAGGTCACTACCTTTATCGAAACCGAGCATGGTCAGGACATCCGTGGGCTGATCGAAAGTGAAATCGCTAAAGTCAAGGAAGATAATCTCAGCTCCGACGACGTCAGCCAGTACTCACTGCTGCTTTTGGAAGCAGACACCCTCGACAAGCGGTATCATCAGGCCAGTGCCTTACTGATATCGCGAATCTGGAGCCGGCAGCTCGCGTTCATCACGGGAATGGTCATGGCGTTTCTCGGTGCTGTCTTCATTCTCGGAAAGTTGAGTGAATCGGCTTCGAACATTTCCGGAGGAGGCACAGAGTGGAAAGTTGCCATCACCAGCGCGTCGCCGGGAATCATCCTGAGCTTTCTCGGGACGATACTGCTAGTGTCATCCCTATACGTTCGCGCCAGTCTCGACGTCGCTGACGGCCCAGCTTACGTTGACACAATGCGGCGACGGGTCTCCCCCACTGCTAATGCCATCGCCGGCCCGCTTGATCTGAATGAACTGCAGAAGCTCGGCCACCAGGAGGCAGCGGCTCCACAGAAGAAATAGGGAACGACGCGGAGAAGCGTGTGAAACTCGCCCGTAGCGGTGCCTTTCTTTTCCTCGTGCTGGGAATTCTCTCGACTGCGATTGCGCAGGACTTGGCGCGGATCGAAGTTGTATGGCAGCAGACGCTCGACGCGCTCAGCCGCGACAACGCGCAGAAGGCCCAAGCTCTCTTCGCCGACTTCAACCAGGAAGTGCGTGAGTACGTTCGCGCCAACGGCCGCACATGGCAAGTTGAATACCTCGTCGGAACTCTTAATTGCCAGTTCCATGAAGCGCGCGCCAGCGGGGGCAAACTCCTTCTGGACGTCCTTCAGAACAACCGTGGATTGAACCGTGATGGAGAGGAAGAACTTAAGCGGCAGATCGCAGCATGCACAGCTTCTTCGCCTCCGAGGATTTCCCCTCTCGATACCAACACTGGTCTCCCACGTGACATCGCCGATACATCTGCCCACTTTCAAGGCCCCGGAGTTCATGGAGACATGAAAGGCGGATACCCCTTCAAATATGTTGGTGAATCCCTCACCGTTCCGGTCAGCCCAATGCGCCCTTCCGAACTCATTGCGCGCCGTGTACTACTTTCAGAGCCACAAAAGGCGCTGGCGCTGGCCTTGGCTCGCCTTCCTGTTGGCGCGACTGGAGGGCTCGTGGAGGAATTCGCTGTCACTACGAACAGTCGCGATCAGTCACGCGCGATAGGCATCGGCAACTGCCTCCAGGCCTATATCCCGCCTCTCAAGAACCAATTCCAAATTGAATCCCCCGCTTACATGGTAACAGTTTACACTACCGACACCGCTGGCGAAGTGTACGAGTATGCGCGCCACCTCCACGGCTTGGAATTGCCGCCAGGCGTAATCGCGTACTCTGTTTCCGAAGATATGAGTCTGGCAGGTGTTGGTGCTCCGGATGCCTGTGGCTCCATGGCGCATGAGCTGGTGCACCTTTTGATCAAGAATCGACTTCCGGTCAGTCCCGCGTGGCTCGAGGAAGGACTCGCTTCACAAGTCGCCGTCGCGACGCCCGAATCGGACCGTTTCAAGTTTTCCTGGAGTTGGCGCGACGACACGCTGTGGCGGCTTCGTGGGCGGCGCCCAAGCGTGGCTGAATTGTTGGCGGAACCTTGGACAAGCTTTAACGCCGCGGGCTTTTACGACGTGGACCGCGCCGCCGTTGTTCAAGCCATGGCTGCCGTCTTTATCCGTTACCTTGACTATAAGGGAGTGCTCTCGGCCGTTTACTTCGCCGTGCGAGATCAGCACTTCAGCGCAGACCTTTTGCAATGCAAGAGCTATCGCGAGATCGTTGAACAGGAACTAGGTAAGAATATCGACCAAATTGACGCTGACTTCCTAATATGGTTCTACAATCAAGCATTATCACGCCACCACACGAAATAGGCTTTGCACGTTCGGCACCTTTGATTGCGCCCGATCTACGGGCGGCAAAACACTGACTTTGGCAAGTCGTGCGTGCGCGCATGCTGGCTCTGGCCGGCCAGACCCTACCTATATTCGGGGCACTGAATCGGCTCTTAACCGAACAATGTGCTTTATCCCTAACCGGATCCCGGCATCTCGCACTTAAATGTATTCCCAGCGGCTCCTGGCTCGGCAGGATTCGGCACGGTGATTCCCGTGGTCTTGATTCGCTCTGCCGATCATTCTGTCATTGAGCGCATCTGGTTGGCTGGCACGTCGTTTTCTTGGTGCCGATTGCGGCTTGTCGATCAACGGGCAGCTTTTATTCGATAGCGCGTCGCATTCGTCATTCTGCTCACGAGGAATTCAGCAGAAGCTGATGTGCCATCCCAGCCTACACAAGTAAGCAAGCAGCTCTTTGGTTTCGGTGGCGATTGCGAGGTAGAGTCCTTTCCTGATACGCCATCTGCCACTGAGCTGATTTATGACCAGGTTGGAATCTCCATGGATCGTCACTCGCCCTGGCGGGCGAGAACTCAGGTATTTCAGGATGTGGAGGACGCCGGCATATTCCGCCAGATTGTTGGACATTGCATCGCCCCTGCCGACCAGGCCGTGTGCCTCGGAGATGACGGTGCCGTCTTCACCCTTGATCACGACACCGAAGCTGGCAGTCCCTCCGGGATTGATCGGCTCGCAGGCGCCATCGAACCACGCGAGGATCCCTTGTTCTTCTGATTGTGCCTGCTGCGTGATGTTCCTCTGGGAATGCTCCGGGACACGGCCGGGCTGCTCGCTGTGCTCGCCACAGTCCCTGGTACGACCATGCCTGACACCCCATCCGTGGGCCACGAACTCCCGGCCACAGGGACATCGGCAGATCCACCAGTCTTTACCTTTGGATGGCTCGGCCCGGAGCACAGTGATCCTGGTCGTCTTGATCGTTCTGCCAAGCATCAGGGCATCTTGTGGGTCATTCGCAGGCGGCGAGGGAGCGGCGAGAAGGGATGGAAGAATGTCAGCAGGCGCTATCGCTCTAATGGCTGGCGAAAGGGTTGAATCGCTTGAAACACTGACAGTAGCAGGCATGGGTTCTGTCCTCTGGTCTTGGGCGGCAGCAACAAGACGGAGTTCTCCTTAAGTCCCTAAGAACGTTGCAGGTATGGGTTGTGATTTGACGATTCATGTCGTATGGCCGCTCGGCTCGCCGCAGTGGCGATCTCGCGCTCGCTTGCTTTACCTTACAAACCGGATGTCGATGGAAGGCTCTGAAGGTGGACACACTGGTAGCTACCTCTAGCTACCA
>Ga0326728_10002185_pt1 | contig 66229 bp, 66 predicted proteins | sample MB3enrmetagenome_FD_207602 | JGI IMG/M metagenome (GOLD analysis project Ga0326728, IMG submission 207602) | Lab enriched peat soil microbial communities from McLean, Ithaca, NY, United States - MB31MN | ecosystem: Environmental > Terrestrial > Soil > Wetlands > Peat | place: USA: New York...
TTCCGTGGAGTGATACCCCGCCGAGCCCCGCCGTCGCTCAACGGCGACCAGCAACGCTGCCTACCGCTCAACTCAAATCCGCTCCACTGCACCGAGCCCTACTTTGCGGAACTTCCGAAGCTATTGTTTCCCAGCGGCCCCCTCAAAGTGACCTTGCAGACCTATGCTATACTAATTGGGTATTTGATCGCCCGCCGATTAGGTAAGTAGCGTCTAACGCTCCGTAATGCGCGTTGTTCCTGTCTGCCCTTTTTAGCTGCCTTCAAATCAGAAAAGGAAATTTGCAGATGAAGAATATTTTTGTTGGGAACCTCAGTTTTGGGGCAACAGAAGACAGCGTGAGATCGCTGTTTGAAAATCATGGGACCGTGGAGAAAGTCAGCATCGTAACCGACCGCGATTCTGGGCAGCCCAGAGGCTTCGGCTTTGTCGAAATGCCGAACGACGCGGAAGCAGAGCGTGCCATCAGCGCCCTGAATGGGACCGAGCTGGGCGGCAGAGCGCTAAATATCAACGAGGCGCGGCCCAAGGCCGAGCGCAGCTCGGGTGGCGGTGGCTTTCGCCGTGGCGGTGGTGGCGGAAGATCGCGCTGGTAAGTGCCGGACCGGTCCGGCCCGAAAAGGGCCGGATCAAGCCCGGCCCCACGCGATATTTGACAACTTGTTCGCGTGTCCGGTAGCCTAAATAGTTTGAATCGTATGAGTGGAGACGTGTGTCAATGAGTACCGAGTTTCCGTCCAAACCGGCAATCCAGCGCCAGTGGCACGTTCTGGATGCTGAAAACGTGGTACTGGGAAAGCTGGCCAGCCACGCAGCCATGTTGTTGATGGGCAAACACAAGCCCACCTACGCTCCGTTCCTGGACACGGGCGATCATGTGATCGTCGTCAATGCCGCGAAGGTGAAGCTGACGGGCAAGAAGGACGAGCAAAAGATGTATCACCGGTTCACCGGTTATCCAGGCGGTCTGGTGTCAGTGGGCGCGCGCAAGTTGCGGGCTACGCGTCCAACGCGCATGGTAGAAGACGCCATCGCGGGCATGCTTCCCAAAACCAAGTTGGGCAAGCAGATGTACCGTAAGCTGCGCGTCTACGCGGGCGGCAAGCATCCGCATGCCGCACAGAAACCGCAGACAAAACAGGTCGCATAGGTAGAGAGGTTAGAGAGTGCCAGCAACGAAAGTTCAGTATTTGGCAACGGGCCGGCGCAAGACGTCGGTGGCGCGAATATTCTTACGGCCAGGCACTGGGGAGATCCAGGTGAACGGGCGGCCGTTTGAATTGTATTTTCCAACCGAATCTCTCCGCGTACCGGTGCGGCAGCCTTTGCTAGCCACCGAAACCGCCGACAAGTTCGACGTATTGATTCTGGCGACCGGCGGGGGCGTTGCCGGTCAGGCGGGAGCCGCGCGGCTCGGAATCGCCAGGGCCCTGGTCGAGTTCAACGTCGAGTTGCGGCAGCGTCTTAAGAAGCTTGGCTTCCTAACTCGCGATCCGCGGCAGCACGAGCGCAAGAAGTACGGCCAGAAGGGAGCGCGGAAGCGCTTCCAGTTCTCCAAACGCTAGTCATGCATACGGAGTGCTGCGGTTTTTTCGTGAGAAACCCCGGCGCTCCGGGTTCCAAACTCCGGCGGCCCCGGCGCACGCAAATCTCGCTTTGGACCGCGTGCGCGCAGGCAGCCGGCGAGGCAGGTTCCGCCTGCCAAAAATCCCATAAGGAGGTATTTTGCCAGCAATATCGATGAAAGAATTGCTCGAAGCGGGCGTTCATTTCGGGCACCAGACCAAGCGCTGGAATCCAAAGATGAAGGAATACATCTTTGGCGAACGCAACGGCATTTACATTATCGACCTGCAAAAAACCTTGAAAATGTTCAAGGACGCGGCACGATTCGTCGGCGAAATGGCGGCGCAGGGTAAGAACGTGCTTTTTGTCGGCACCAAGCGCCAGGCGCAGGAAGCCATCTCCGAAGAGGCCACACGCTGCCAGATGTTCTATGTCAACCAGCGTTGGTTGGGCGGCCTGCTCACCAACATGATGACAGTGCAGAAGTCGATCAAGCGGCTCAAGGAACTGGAGGCCATGGCGACCGACGGCGGTTATGCCGCGCGTCCGAAGAAAGAAGTCATCCGCCTCGAACGTGAGCGCAAGCACCTGGATCAGAACCTGGCGGGCATCAAGGATATGCCAGGATTGCCGGATGTGGTGTTCGTGATCGATTCCAATAAGGAAGCCATCGCCGTGAAAGAAGCCCGGCGGCTGGGCATTCCGGTGGTGGCGATCGTCGACACCAACTGCGATCCCGATGAAGTGGATTGGGTGATCCCGGGCAACGATGACGCCCTGCGCGCCATCCGCCTGTTTACCAGCAAAATTGCGGATTCAGTGATTGAGGGCCGCCAACTGGCCAACGAGCAGGACTTCGTGGCGGCCGCCGAGAAGATCGTGGCCGAGACGCCGGCCGAGGAAAGGATCGATGATTACAGCCAGTACGTCGATCCCAAGTACGCGGAAGAGATTATGGCGGAGACTTTTGTGGACGAGGAGCCGGCGGAATCACCGCGTAAGGGTCCGGCCTCAGAGACCGCGGCGCCGGTGGCCGAGCCAGCCGTCACCGAAAGCGGGCATTAGGAAGTCATCCACCGCAGTGGCGCGAGAGGGTTGCTCTGTCCCTCAGCGCCTCTGCGGGAATCATACGTTTTCCAGGTAAATCATATGGCGGAAATTACCGCACAACTCGTTAAACAGCTCCGCGAGCGCACCGGCGCTGGCATGATGGAGTGCAAAAGCGCGCTGACCGAAGCCAAAGGCGATCTGGCCGCGGCGGAGGTCGTACTGCGCAAGCGCGGGATCACTTCAGCCGCTAAGAAGGCCTCGCGCACCACCAAGCAGGGTCTCATCGGCACCTACATCCACCACGGCGGGCAGCTCGGCGTGCTGGTGGAAGTCGACTGCGAATCGGATTTCGTGGCGCGTACCAGCGATTTCCAGGAATTGGTGCACGATATCGCGATGCACATTGCCGCCGCCGACCCTCAGTTCATCCGCAAAGAGGATGTCACGGCGGAGGCGCTCGAAAGGGAACGCGACATCGAGCGTGCCCGCGCGCTCGCCGAGAAGAAGCCCGAGAAGATTCTCGACAAGATTATCGAAGGCCGCCTGGCAAAGTTCTACGAAGCGGTGTGCCTTTACGAGCAGCCGTTCGTGAAGGAGAACACGCTGACCATCGACCAGTTGATCAAGACCAAGATCGCCAAGCTCGGCGAGAACATCGTGGTCTCGCGCTTCGTACGTTTCAAAGTCGGCGACGTGCCGGCGTCCTCGGGCGGCGAAGGAGAAACCGCCGTTTCCGAGCCCGTCCAGGCCTGATTTGTGCCGAAATACGAGCGCATCCTGCTTAAGCTGAGCGGCGAGGTCATGGCCGGCGCTGCGACGTTTGGCATTGATGCCGACCGCGTCCGCGACCTGGCTCACGAAGTTGCCGATGTGTCCCGGTCAGGTGTGCAGCTCGGCATTGTGGTCGGCGGCGGCAACATTTTTCGCGGTGTCGCCTCCGCGGCCCGCACCATGGACCGCGTCACGGCAGACCAGATGGGTATGCTGGCCACTGTCATCAACTCGCTGGCGCTACAGGATGCCCTGGAGCATATGGGGGTTGCCACGCGCGTCATGAGCGCCATCCAGATGAACCAGGTGGCAGAACCCTATATCCGCCGCCGCGCGATTCGCCATCTCGAAAAGGGCCGCATCGTCATTTTCGCGGGCGGCACTTCGAATCCGTATTTCTCCACCGACACCGCCGCCACGCTCCGCGCGCTCGAGATCAAAGCGCAGGTGATCGCCAAGGCCACGCGCGTCGACGGCGTTTACGACAAAGATCCGCTGAAGTTTCCCGACGCCGTCATGTACCCCCAAGTCTCCTATCTGGACGTTCTGGCCAAGGGTTTGGGTGTGATGGACGCCTCGTCGGTGGCCATGTGCCGCGATAACCACCTCCCGATCATTGTTTTTAATCTGAATACAACTGGCAATATAATGCGTATGTCGGCCGGAGAACCGATCGGCACGCTCATTCACTAGCACGCTTATGAAAACCGAACCTTCAGCCCCAGCCGGGCACGCCTTCAACTCCGTCAAAGAAATTGAAGCCAGTTCCAAGAGCCGCATGGAAAAGGCGGTGAGCGATTTGCAGCACGCGATGGCGACCATCCGCACCGGCCGCGCCTCCATCAGCCTGCTGGACAACATCCGCGTCGATTACTACGGCACGCCCACGCCGCTCAACCAGATCGGCAACCTGCACGTGCCCGAGCCCACGATGATCACCGTACAGCCCTGGGATGTCTCGCAGATCGGCGCCATCGAGAAGGCCATCCGCGCTTCCGACCTGGGATTGAACCCGGCGAATGACGGCAAAATTGTCCGCATCCCCATTCCACCCCTGACCGAAGAGCGCCGCAAGGACCTCGTCAAGCACCTGCACACGGTGGCCGAAGATCATCGCGTGGCGATACGTAACATCCGCCGCGACAGCAACGAAGCGGTGAAGAAGCTGCTCAAAGACAAGAAAATCGCCGAGGACGAAGAGCGCCGGGGCCTCGACGAGATCCAGAAGATGACCAACGCCATCATGGACAAACTGGACACAGCGGCGAAGAACAAAGAGAAAGAGATCCTGGAGATCAAGTAGCGCCGGCGAACACCATATCCGCCGGTTCCACACGATTGGCGTCGCAGTATTGGCGATATAGCGTTCCGTAGCTCGCCGTTATGTAATCGGCTTCGCAAAAGCCCAGTTGGCGTGCCGTCCGGTCGATCCATCGCGGCGCGCCTTCGATTTCAAAAAAGCACCCGATCGGCGTCTCGTCCAATGTGACAACGCCGCGCTCGCGCGGCCTTCTGTACTCTGTCCGGTATTTTTGATAACGGAACACCGCGGCGAAGCCAAGCCGTTCGAGAATCAACCTTGCCTCCCGCGCGTCGGAGATTTCCATCTCCAGTTCTTCGCGCGATTTGTGCTTGCCGGGCGTGGGGGGCCCTTTATATGTGAGAGTGGCGCTGGGCCCTGCGTGGCGCACACGCAGCAGGCTGCCGTTCAGGCGCAGCGTCAGCTCCGGCGTATCGAACACCACGTTGTCTTCAAAGACCCTTGGCCGCAGCACCTGAAATCCGGCGCTATGCACGATACGCCGCGCCGCGCGGGGGCTCGCGACTCTCAGCTTGATCTCGACTTCACGATTCGTGCCAGAGGATGCCACTGTTCGCCATCATACCGGGTTGGCGGTTTCACGCGCCGGAGTCGGCGAGCCAGGCGCGCAACGTCGCCTCGTCCTGCCATCCCGCAGCGCTTCGACGGATTTTGCCGTCCGGTCCGATCAGCACCAGCTTCGGCACGCCGCTCACTTTGTACTTCTGCGCGGTCTGCCCGTCGGCATCCACCAGATTGGTCAGGCCAAGATGCTCGCCGCTCATGAATTCGCGCGCACCGTCCAGGTCACGGATGTTGACGGCAAGAATCTCGACGCCGCTCGCGCGGAAGTCGGTGCGGAGCCGGTCGAGGAGCGGCAGCTCGTGCCGGCAGATGCCGCACGAGGTGAGCCAGAAGACCACCAGCACCGGTCTGCCACGATAAGCGGCCAGATCCACGCGCCCGCCATAGGCCTGGTCGAGCGTGAAGTCCGGCGCTTCCTTTCCGGCCATGCTATCCCAGTTGAGAGCGAAGAATAGAAGGATGACGCACAGGCACACGATGCCCATGCCGCCGGCTTGTTGCCGCATGCTTTCTTAGTAACACGTCCACCGGGGAACCCCTAGGTTGATTTTGGTTAATTCGCGGCTGGCTGCATGCTAGCTGGTGGCCTACACGGGTATTACTTACCTTTGCTTGCTGGAGGCCGGTGCGCCTCACACCCCAAATCGAACAACCGGGCACAAAGCAGGCGTGCTGTTGGGAGATCACCGTCACGTAGCGCCTGGCTTAATTCCGGATAGTCGTCGATCCGGCGCACAATCCGGTCGCCACGGCGAAGCTGAAATCGAAGCTGGGAATACAGGCTGGTCGCTGTTTTCATCGGCTTCTCTGCCTATCTATCGGTATAGTGAGTTTGATCGAACTTATGTTTCAAACAGGAGCCCACGTACAGCACCGTGGGCTGATTGAGTTATAATCGACTTCCGTCACCTAAAGCATATGGGTGACCGCGAAGACGGGGAGCATTTACAGAATTCATGCCTACAGGAAAAAGACAAGCAGCCACGGATACATCTTTGCTCGAAGCAGCTTTGATCGGATTTGAGCAGTTGAAGCGGAATGTGGAAGAGAAGATAGCCGGGATCCGGCAGCAGTTAGGTACGGGAGGCGCAGCCTCAGGACCGGCGCCGGTCCAAAGCGGCAGACGCCCGCTGAGCCCAGCAGCGCGCCGGAGAATTGCCGCCGCGCAGCGCAAGCGGTGGGCTGCTATCAAAGCGAAAGCACCGGCTAAGGCGGTGAGTGCTAAGCGCACCATGAGCGCCGCCGCGCGAAAGAAGATAGCTGCCGCCCAGCGGAAGAGATGGGCTCTGGTCAAGGCAAGCAAGAGCGCCAAAGCAGCCAGCTAGGCCTTCCGGATTAAAGGTGAGCAGGCCGGAGTCTGCTCACCAAAAAGTCTCTCAGACTAAAACATGTAGCGCAGTGAAAGCTGCACCAGCCGCGGGTCGCGCGCCAGAGTGACCTCGCCGAAGGTCGGCGAAGCGATGTCATTTTGGCCACCAGAGTTCCCTGGATTGAAGAACTGCGTGTGGTTGAAGAAGTTGAAGAACTCAGCGCGGAAAGTTAGAGAGTGTTTCTCCGTGATGTGGGTGGTTTTGGCGATCGATAAGTCGGTATTCAGAATTCCGGGTCCGTGGAAAACGTTCCGCCCGAAATTGCCATATGTTCCGGCGCCCTGGGCGAGTGATGGGCCGGAACCCACGCGCGCGAAATAGGGGTTGCCTGCGCCGGTAGCCGATCCACCGCCTGTGCCATTGAAGTACGCGTTGGACAAACCGAAGTCGTTGTTGCGTGGATCGACGAACTGAACGTTTCCACCGATGTAATTCGGACGGTCGTCGCCAGCCCCTGTCAGCGAGCGGTCGCCACTGTCGATGATGTCGAACGGCAGCCCGGTCTGGAGTGTGACAACCGTAGAAATATTGAATCCACCCAACACATGGCCCACGAACCCGTGCTGGTCTTGAAAGAAGGGAAGCTGGTAGATGGCGCTGCCGATGTAGCGATGGCGTTCATCGGTATCGCAGTTGCCCCGGTCGTACCTCGTACTGTAGGGGTTCGCATTGGCCCGAAGTCCGGAACCGGTGTCGATGCAGTGAGCCCACGTGTAGGCATTGGTCAATTGCAGCCCATGTGAGAACCGTTTCTCCAATGAGAGCTGCAGGCTGTTGTAGGACGACGTGGCAGAAGTGGATTGGTCCGTGATGCCTCCAAACACCGCCCCGCCGTAAGCAGCGTCTTGGGGATTGTTAAGGTTGTAAACGTCGCGCTGCGGTTCGTTAGACGTCGTAGCGCCCGGTTCCAGCACCGCATAGTTGATATCCCGCCGGATCTCCAGCTTTCGCCCCATACTGCCGACATAGGCGGCGTCCGCCAGCCAGTCCTTGGCGATCTGATATTGCACCTGGAAATCGTATTGGTAAGCGTAGGGTGTGGCGAAATGCGGGTCCATAATTCCGGTGAGCGTTATGGGAGCGTCGGCAGCAAAATCATAACTTTGTCCTGGTTTTGCCGCGTGGAATGGGAATGGATTGGTCGTGAACGGAGGAACGCCGACGGCGGTCTGGTAAGGTTGCGCCATGTTGCTCGCGCCAGGAATGGCCACCTGTGCGCCATAGGGCAGGGCGCCCAGAAACTGCAAGGTCAGCTCGCTTTCCGGAACGTTATAGAACACGCCGAAACCTGAGCGGATGCTCAGCTTGCCCTTTCCAGTGGGATCCCAGGCAAGGCCCACCCGGGGCCCAAAGTTGTTCAGGTCCCGGTGGTACGTCGAGGGTGTGATGCCCGCATCGCCGGGATACAGCAGGCCCACAGGGGCGGTCGGAAACACGGTCGATTGCTCGCCTGCCCGAAAGGTATCTTCCCGGTTGTGCAGCTCGGTGAGCGGAGCGCCGTAATCCCAACGCAATCCGAGGTTCAGCGTAAACGTGCGCGTCAGTTTGAAATCGTCTTGCGCGTATGCGCTGAAGAACTTGTCGCGATAGCCTTGCTTGTTCGAGTTCGACTGATCGTAAAACCCCAAAATATACCCGTTGGCGAAATCGTTGACGGCATCATAGTTCGGATCGCTTAAAGGAAGACCGGGCAGCGCCGGTACCAGGCCCGACTGCGTGGCGCCACCGCTGAAAAACATGTACCCGTTGTTGATGAAGTCAAATATCTGATTCTGCTCGTAAGCCCTGAACTCCACACCGAACTTCATCGTATGGCGCCCCTTGATCCAACTGACGCTGTCCGCGTACTGCCAGGTGTTGTCCCGGCGCGCTTGGGGACCCTCATAGGTGTTGCCGACGTTAAGACTGTTGATGAAAATGTCCGGCGGGCCGGCAGCCGAGGGATCATCGGGAATAATGCCCGTAAATCCCAGGCTCGCCGGGCTGTCGTGGTTCGCCGGTACTACTGCGGGCGTATCATTGCGGTGGAATGCGGCCAGTGCCTCATTGACGAGATTTGGACCGAAAGTATGGGTGTCGTGCAGCGCAACGTTGTAATACGTATTTAGATCCAGTTCCCCGAAACCAGGAACCGTTGGTCCGCTGAAGGAGAACGGCGTGTTCTCGGTAGACCTCTCGGTGAACATCGAAACCGAGAAATTGTTCCGGTCAGAGAACCGGTGGTCGACTTTGAAGAGGCCCTGATCGCGGTCAAGTGAGTCCTTGGGCGCGCTGAAGTTAGTGAACTCGAAGCCTGGCGATGGCAGCGGGGTAATATTTACGATGGCTTTCGCGGCCGGCACGCCGTTCGCCAAAATAGCCGCTCGCTCAGCGTCGCTGAACACTGTGCCCGAGCTGGTTTCTCCATACACGCGCCGGAAGCCGAGGTACGAAGCGAAGAAGAAAGTTCTGTTCTTGATCACCGGACCGCCCACGTTGGCGTCGAAATCGTTCAGGTTATATGGGGGGTTCGGGATTTCAGCCGCGTTTGAAAAGAAGTTATTAGCGTTCAATACCTTGTTGCGGAAGATCTCTGTTGCCTCGCCGTGGAACGTATTGGTGCCCGACTTGATGGTGCTTTCAATGATCGCCCCTGAATTTCTTCCGTACTCCGCGTTCATCGCACCGGTCACCACACGGAACTCACCTAGAGCATTCGGCGACATAACTTCCGGCCCGGAAGGGATGTTGATCGCCAAATCATTGGCATCGGCGCCATCTAGAAGGAAGTTGTTCGCTTGCGAACGTTGGCCGTTCACCTCAAAAGGCCCCACAGCGGGACCAGGGCCTTGCGCGGCCGTGGTCGGTGTCATCGTCACGCCGGGTTGCAATCCGATGAGCGATAGCGCGTTGCGGCCTCCGTTGCCCGACAGAATGGGAAGATCCGGAATATTCGTTAGCGTCCGGCCCAGTTGCGCGTCGTCGGTGTTCACCTGGGGAGCCGTCGACTCGACGGTCACGCTTTCATTCAACCGTCCCACCTCGAGCTTCACATCCAGGTGCAGACTGCTGGAAACGAGAAGCCGCTGCGCGGTAAGCGTTGTCTTCGCAAATCCGGTGGCCTCGACCGTGATTGAATACATTCCCGGCGGCATTTCTATGATGTTGTACAAGCCTAGCGCGCTAGTTGTGGTCTTTTTCGCAAAACCCGTTCCGGTGTTGGTAGCTGTTACTGTGGCTCCAGGCACCGAAGCACCGCTCGAATCCGCCACCGAGCCGGTGATGTTTCCCACAGCTCCCTGACCCCATGCCGTCGCCGCAACAAGCAAAGCCGCTGCAAAAAGGACGAAAATGCTCTTAGGTTTTGTCATTTCAACTCAACCTCCTGTAAATTCCGGACGTCTGTTAACAAGACCCGATCTTAGCCACAGATAATACGCCGAACTCTGCGTAAGTTCAACATTTTTCAAGGCCGACGGAGACTAATGCTATGCCGCACTGATTCTTGATTAGGCTAATCCTTTCATAAGAAAATATTTAATTCTTATTACACGCGTTACAGCTGGGATTGCAGCATGTGGACGATGGCGGATTTCCCGGCCGCGCCTTCGATCGTCGCCACAGCCCGGCCCTTCTCGAAAAGGAGTAGGGTTGGGGTGAAATGGATACCATAACGGCGAGCGGTCAACGGACTTTTATCGATATCGACCTTACCCACCTTCAACCGGCCCGAAAACTCACTGGCAACGGCATCCACGGTGGGCTCGATCTTCTTGCAGTATCCGCACCAGGTTGCCCAGAAATCTACCAGGACGGGAGTCGATGACTGGACCACTTCCGCATCAAAGTCCGCATCATTCCAAGCAGACACGCCTTCCGGAGCAAGCTGGCGGACCGACTCGCCAATCATTCTCCACTGCCGAGGCGCTGGAGCCACCTTGTTGATGCGATCAGTAGCCTCCCGGTCCACCTGATCGGCCGGCAGTGTGCCATCCCTGCCCTCGCTATCCTGGAACATATAGACATCATTGACGATAACCGGCACTCCGTCACAGTCGATGGTTTTGCCGTTTTTGAGCATCAATTTCCAATTATTGGCGCCCAACAAGACGAAGGTAATCACGAATAGCGTGAGGTAGCGCATGACGAATACGGCAACGTTTCGAGTGTACCCGCTACAGCCGGCCATTTTGTAGTGGACAAAATCCCGTTGTCCAAGGTTTACAATGACTTAAGAGCGTCCGCGCGACCGTAATAAGGCCCGGGTGGCGAAATCGGCAGACGCAAAGGACTTAAAATCCTTTTTTCCGCAAGGAAAGTGCGGGTTCAAGTCCCGCCCCGGGCACCAGGTCTTTCGTTCTGTGCTTAAGGCCTTTCGCTGATGGCCTCGATAGCACCCTATCGAGCAACATGGGGCTAGCGACGACACGCGGATGCCAGATCTCGCCAAATCACCCGTCCTTGACATAGACCAATTGCGGAACATCTGCATGGAAGACGCCGATCTGATGCGAGAACTGGCGGTCGCCCTGGTTGATGACGCCAGTTCGCAGATTCCCGCGTTGATGGATGCAGTCGAGCACGGCGATGGTACTCGCTGCGCCCGTCTGGCGCACTATGTGAAGGGTGCGTGCGCCAATGTGGGTGCGGTCGCGCTGGCAGCTCTGATGAAGAGTGTCGAGCGCAGCGCCATCGCGGGTGATTTCGCTGCTTGCCGGGCTGCATTGGGCAACCTGAACACCGAACTGCAAAAATTCTCCACCAAAACCGCGTCCTTGTGACGCCCGCCCCCCGCCGTTGGACAACATGCTAAGTTGAGATTCATGCGAATCTTCGTTTGCGTGCTGGCCTTCGCCGCCAGTCTGATGGCCTCGGGCGAGCTCTCCGGCCGCCGAGCTCCCGGCTTCTCGCTCATGGATGTGAATTTCAAGCAGCACGATCCGCAGGACTACCGCGGAAAAATCCTGCTGGTCGAGATCATCAAGACGAGCTGCGAGCACTGCGCGGATTTCGCACCCATCCTGGAAGAGATCGTTTCCAAGTATCACGGCCGAGTGGCGGCCTTGACGATTGTGAATCCTCCAGACACGCTGGAAACGGTGCGCAAGTACATCGCGGACCACAAGGTCACGGTGCCGGTTTTGTATGACACCGGGCAGGTCTCAATCTCGTACTTCAAGGCGACTCCCCAAAATCCGGACATCCATGTGCCGCACCTGTTCATCATCGACGCGCAGGGGATCATTCAAAACGACTATCCTTATAATCCGCTGACGAAGGGAATTTTCGAAGGCCGCGATCTGTTCTCCGAGCTGGACCAGATGCTCAGCAAGTCCAAGTAGGCGAGCCTCTTGAACGGGCGGCGGTCACTCTTGACTTTCCTTCTACCGGCAGGGTATTGTAGCGATTCGACTTGGCCACGCTGGGGCCAGCTTACATATGGGAAAGAACACTGGCGGCGAAGCCGAAACGGTGGATGAGTTTTTGGATTCGACCCTGGATAGCGTGGACAGCGCCGAAAACCTTGTGCTCGGACTGGCCCAGAAAGCTGGCTTCCCGGAAGAGGATTTACACAAGATTGGAATGGCGGTGCGCGAATCCATGGTGAATGCCGTGGTTCACGGCAATCAGTATAGCGCGCATAAGAAGGTTCACGTGTCAGTTTCGAAAGGTCCCGACCGGCTGACGGTGACGATCGCGGACCAGGGGAAAGGCTTTGATTTGGAGAAAGTACCGGATCCGCTGGCGGACCAGAATCTTCTCCGTTTTTCGGGGCGGGGCATGTTCCTCATCCGGGCGTTCATGGATGAGCTTCAGGTTCGCCGGCTGAGCCCGCTCGGCACCGAGGTCACACTGGTGAAGTATTTAGAGCGGAAATAAATTGTGCAAGTTCTGAATTAGGAGGTTGAGGAAGTGAGTGTTAAGTTAAGTTCGCGTCAAGTGGGAGATGTGAGTGTTCTGGACGTTGCGGGACGGATCACGCTGGGTGAGGGATCGAGTGCGCTGCGCGATACGCTGCGCGACATGGTGAGCAAGGGCCAGAAGAAAATCCTGCTCAACCTAGGCGAGGTCTCCTACATTGACAGCTCGGGTATCGGCGAGCTGGTTTCCGGGTTCACAACGGTCGCCAATCACGGCGGCACGTTGAAATTGTTGGGGCTGACCAAGAGGGTCAAAGACCTATTACAGATCACCAAGTTGTACACGGTTTTCGACGTGCACGACGACGAAGCGGGAGCCATTCGCAGTTTTGCGTAGCAATTCAGCGCGGCCGCGAGGTCTTCCTCTCGCGGCCCGCACCCTCCGCTTACTTCGTGTTTGCTGTGTGGGCTACGCGTTCCAGCGCCTGCTGCAAACCGCTCGTCGAAAACCCATATGGTCCTGGCGCCGTTTTGAAAGCCACGCGACCGTCGGTTCCGATCAGATATAAGCGGTCCGGCCAGCCTGTGTAGGCTCGCTCGGTTTTGTTTTCAATACCGTCGAGGATCGCGGGAATATGAATTCCCAAGGTGCGGACGCAGGCCGAAGCCGTCGTAATGCGCTCTCCCTCCGTATGCGCTGAGGCGAACAGCACGCCATCTTTCACGTTCGATTCCGTCGTCCAAAGGTCAGTCGGATGCGCTTCCTGGATGTAGACGATGTAGAAGGCCGCCAGATCACGGTACGACTCGTACAACTTGTTGAGCGCGGGAACCTCCCGGCGAAATGGCGGTCAAGTGTAACTCCCGAAAATGAGGACAACCGGCTTCGATCGATACTCGGATGACAGCTTGACCGTGCGGCTGTGATCCAGTGTGGGCAGCTCGAAATCAGGGGCGGCGTCACCCACCTTCAGATTTCCAGCACGTGCCGACATCCAAAACGGCCGGAACGGCAGAATCAAGAAGGCGACGCCGGGAACGTGCGACATGATGGCGCCGAAGCGTTCCGGCGGCTGGCACATGGCAGTGTAGATCCCGGCGCAAGCCACGCCGTAGAGCGCCGCCAGTCCAGCCAATCCAACACTGAAGAACTTCGGGAGCCGCATCGTCTAGAACACGAATTTTAGCGCCAATTGGAACAGACGCGGCGGCGCAGCTTGGAGGATCTGGCCGAATTCCGGTGAGGCGATGTCGTTTTCCGGCAGATAGAAGTTCGGATGATTCAGCGCGTTGAAGGTTTCGGCGCGGAATTGAATGCGTTTGCTCTCGCCGACGGAGAAGCTCTTGAACAGCGAAAGATCGAGATCGGCGATGCCAGGGCCGCGGACCACGTTGCGGCCCTCGTTGCCGAACTGGCCGGCTTGCGTCGTTGGATTGAGACGCAGGAAGTCATTGGGGTTCACCCACTGGTTCGGCGTGTGCGGGCCGTTGTTGGGATTGGAGATCAAGTCCGGCCGGCTGGAATAGAAGCCGCTGATTTCTGGCGCTTCGCCCTGCAGCGACACGTTGGCGCTGTCGTATACAGTGAAGGGCGTTCCCGTGGAGAAACTGCCGATGCCGTTGAGCTGCCAGCCGTTGATCAGCACTGCTGCTGCACGCGGTGCGGCAGACCAGCGCGGCAGCTCGTAACTGCCACTCAGAGATAATCGCTGGCGAGCGTCGAAAAGCGACGGGCCGTGCTCGGCGCGAAGGTCGAACGGATTCTGGGCCAGATCATTTTCACCGGAGACATCGGTCGGCGCGGATCCGGAGACGTTGAAGGAGGAGACGTCGTCCAAGGTTTTGGAGTACCAATATGAGGCCTGGAAGCCGAGACCGGCCGCGAAGTGGCGGGATAAAGAGAGCTGGCCGGCATGATAGGTGGAATTCGCAATGTCGCTGACCAAACCGACGGAGGCGAAGTTGCACGGATCATTGGGATTGCTGGGGCAGCCGGCATAGATGCGATAGCGGTCGACATTGTTGGCGTTGACGTTGGGATTGTAGAGTGACGGATCGGCTTCAATCATGCGCGGCAGGCGCGTACCCTTGTTCCCGACGTAGCGGACATCAAGCAGATAGTTCTTGCCGAGGACGTGCTCTATAGAAATGTTCCAGTTCTGCGCATACGGCGGGCGCGCGAACTGGTCCACCGTCAGGACGGTGGCCGGCTGGACGAAATTGCCGGTGCCGAAGGGCGGCGCGGCATTGCCATACGGATTGGCGATGTTGAAGCCTGGGCCAGCCAGTTGATACGCCTGCGTCCAGGGGAGCGCGCTCACGGGCGCTTGCAGAGGCCCGCCCACACCGTTGGTGAACGAGTCGTAGAAGATGCCGTATCCGGCGCGGACGGTGGTACGGCCACTGCCGGTGGGGTCCCAGGCGATACCGATGCGCGGCATGAACGCCTTGTAGTAATTCGGGGCGATGCTTCGAGCCACACCGGGATCGCCCGGGAACAGCAGGCCTGTTGGCGAATTCGGATAAACCTTGGACTGCACGCCCGGCGCCCATTCGTTCATGCGATTGCGGATATCGACGTATGGCGTATTGATCTCGTAGCGCAGGCCGTAGTTCAACGTGAGGTTCGGCCTGATACGCCATTCATCCTGCGCATAACCTGCCACGGAGAGGTTGCGCAGAGCGCGGTCGAATTCACCGCCACCCTGGAAGAACGTGACCGACTGCCCCGTCAGGAAGCTGGCGAAGGAATCACTAAACGGAAACGGCGCGAATACGAAGAAACCGTTGGTGGCGATCCCAAACAGGAGATTGATCTGAGTGCGGGTGAATTCGCCGCCGAACTTGAAGCTGTGACGGCCGCGCGTCATGGAAATGGAATCGCTGAGCTGGTAGTTGTTTTGATACGTGTTTTGCGGGCCGGTAATCGGGTCTCCGAGGCTGGCGTAGCCACTGACGATCAGGTACGGCGCGCCGGCGGCAATGCCGAGCGTCGGCTGGTACTGGAAACCAAAGGCGCTGGGCGGAGTTGCATTGAGACGCTGGCCGAGAATGAAGTCGTTCCGGAAAAAAGCGGCGCGAAACGTCTGCAGTGTGCCGGCGGAGAACAGGTGCGTCTCGGAGGCAGTGATCGATTGGGTGCGAATGCTGTCACCTACCGGGAAGCCGGGCACGCCGGCGCCGGCGACCGGCAAAGGATCGATTTCGCTGGTGCTCGACGTTGCATAACGCAGGAAAAGCTGATCGCCGGAAGAGAAGTTGTGATCGAGCCGGAACCCGCCCTGGTCGTAGTTGTTGGTGCCAACTTCCGTTGCGGCATAGAGCGACGAAGAAACGTTGCCCAGCGGATAGTAGGCCAGTGCTTTGAGGGCGACCGGATTCATCATCTGCTGCGGAATCTGATTGCCGGGAACGGGCTGGCCGGTGAAATAGTTGATCAGCGGCCCGCTGTCGCCTGAAAAGTTGCCCGCGCGCTGCTCAGGTGTAGGCACGATCGCGGTCTGGGTTACCCCCGCACGATTGCGCAGACCCTCGAAATAGGCGAAGAAGAAATCCTTATTGCGACGGATGGGGCCGCCGAGCGTTGCACCGTACTGGTTCTGATGGAGCGGCTCGACGGTCGCGGCGAAGAAGTTGCGCGCATCGACAGCATTATTGCGCAGGAATTCGTAGATGTCGCCATGAAAATCGTTGCCGCCCGACTTGGTGACGATGCTGGTGGTTGCGCCGCTAGTGTCGCCGTACTCGGCAGGGGCATTCAGCGTGAGGATGCGAAATTCCGAGACGGCGTCCACTGGCACGCGGATCGCGAAACCGCCGTTCACGTTGTCAATATTCGACACGCCATCTAATAGATAGCCATTAGACTCGGGCCGTTGGCCGTTCACCGCGTAGGCCTGATTGGCGCGTACTATGCCGCCGGCTTCGGCTAAACCACCGGTCATGGGTGCGACGCCAGGTTGCAACAGGCCGAGCTGCGTCAGGTTACGGCCATTGAGGGGCAGGTCACTCGCCTCAGGAGCCAACACGACGTTGCCCAGCGTTGAGCCGAGGTCGACGGTCGCGCCGGTACCGCTGACGTTCACTTCACTGTGGCCAGCGGCCACTTCCAGCTTGACGGGAACGCGAACAGTGCGGCCAATGTCAATGCGAATCGCCGACGCGGTAAATGCAGCGAAACCATCCGCTCCAACGTGGAGATCGTACTCACCGACGGGCAGCGACGAGAAGTGGAAGGAGGCGTCATCTGCCGAGCGTTGTTTGGCGCTGAAGCCAGTCTGACGATTGCTCGCGGTGACTTCCGCCGCCGAGACGGAGCCGCCAGACGAGTCTGTGACATGTCCTTCCAGCACACCCACGGGATCTTGCGCCTGCAAATGCCACGGCAGGCACACAAGAATAACGAGCGAGATTTTCCGACCAACGAAGCGCATAAAGATTCCGGTAGTATACGGGCGGCAGAAAAGTTGAACAATAGTCAGAAGTAATTAATGAGAAAATACTAGGGCATGATTGTTTCGGGAGGATCTATGCGATTTCGTTGGTTGACCATTGCGCTGAGCGGTGCTCTGCTGTTGGCGGCGGCGGAGCCGAAAACGGTTACGGTGAAAGGCTACGTGCTCGATTCCGCGTGCGGGTTCACCAAGGACCTGAAAAAACCGATCAGCGCAGATTGTGCAAAGGCCTGCGCGAAGGCGGGATCGCCGCTGGTGATCTGGGGTGATGACGGTTCGGTCTACTGGCCCACGACGGACGCCATGCCTGCCGCGAGCCAGAACGACAAGCTGTTGCCCTTTGCCGCGCAGCGCGTGACGGCAACCGGAAAGCTGTATGTACACGGCGGGTCGAAGGCGCTGGTGATCGAGAAAATCGAAGCGGCGAAGTAGTTAGCCGCCGCCCACGAACTGGACGATCTCGAGCTGGGCGCCTGCTCGGAGGCGCATCAAGGCCCATTGCGCGCGCTTGACGATGCGACGATCGAGCTCGATGGCAAGCCGTTCTGGATCGAGTTCCAGGTTGCTGACCAGGCCCGCGATGGTCTCCCCTTCGCGAACTTGGCGGGCCTCGCCGTTGACGATGACCGTGATATTAACCGCACTCGTGTCTTGCATAGCAGGCAGACCGGGTTGACACCCTGTTTTCTCACTCATTATATTCAAAGTTAAACGTCTTTTTGCTCCCGGCCAACATAGGAATGCCGACTTCCTACACAGAGATCTACTTCCCTGTTCTGCTTCAGGCGGTCATCGCGATGGCGGTGGCGGTCTTGATGTTGGGACTTTCCTATTTCTTAGGGAAGAGGGTGCGCGACCGGGTGAAGGATTTACCGTACGAGAGCGGGATCGTACCCACCGGCGATGCGCGCCACCGCTTTAGCGTCAAGTTCTACCTGGTGGGGATGCTGTTCATTCTGTTCGACATCGAGGCGATCTTTCTATACCCCTGGGCGGTGGTGTACCGCGAGCTGAAGATGTTCGCCTTCGTCGAAATGCTGGTGTTCATTCTTCTGATTCTTTGTGGGTTCTTTTTCATCTGGAAGAAGGGGGCGCTGGACTGGTCGTATACGTCAGGCCGGCCGGATGAGAAGCGATAACGGATGATACCGGAAGAGCTCCAAACAATCCCGGTGGTGGCGGCGCTGGTGACGGCTCAGCCGGAAGCGGTGGTGGGTGGCAAGTCCGACCACGGCGAGCTCACGCTCGAAATTACGCCGGAGAGGATTGTCGAGGTTTGCCGGTTTTTGAAAGAGGATCAGAAGTTTGCGCGGGTCAGTACGGTCACCGCGGTCGATTGGTACCCGGAAGAGCCGCGCTTCGACGTGGTGTATCACCTCCATTCACCGGAACGCAATGAACGGTTGCGGCTCAAGTGCCGTTTGCCCGGCGCGAATCCGGAGATCGATTCGGTCACCTTGGTGTGGCGCGGCGCCAACTGGTACGAGCGCGAGACGTTCGACTTATTTGGCATCCGCTTCCGCAATCATCCCAACTTGCAGCGCATCATGCTGCCGGCGGACTGGGAGGGCCATCCCCTGCGCAAAGATTATCCGGTGACCGGGGACCGGGTTTGATATGAGCGAACTCGAGACTCCAGGCGTCGCGGTGGAAACGGAAGCGGCCGGGCAGGCCACACCGGAAGTCGATCCGCGTCCGCGCCGCCTCGTGTTGAACATGGGGCCGCAGCATCCCTCCACGCACGGCGTGTTGCGGCTGCTGTTGGAGCTCGACGGCGAAACCATCATGTCGGCGCAGCCGGATATCGGCTATCTGCATACCGGCATCGAGAAGGAATTCGAAGTCAAGCTATACCAGCAGGCCGTGACACTCACGGACCGCATCGATTATCTGGCGCCGCTCTCGAACAATCTCTGCTACTGCCTGGCGGTGGAGAAGCTCCTGGGGCTCGAAATTCCGGCGCGCGCCCAGTGGACTCGCGTGATGCTGACCGAGTTCACACGTCTTAACAGTCACCTGGTTTGGCTGGGAACGCACGCGATCGACATCGGGGCCATGTCGGTGTTCCTCTACTGCTTCCGCGAACGCGAGGACATCCTGCGCATTTTCGAGATGTTCTCGGGCCAGCGCATGATGACGAGCTACTTCCGCGTCGGCGGCCTGGCGCTAGAGCCTCCGCGCGGCTGGCAGAGCCGTGTCAAGACCTTCATTGACGTTTTTCCGAGCCGCGTGGACGAGTACGAAGAGCTGCTGACCAACAACCGCATCTGGACCGGCCGCACGCAGGGAATTGGCAGCTTCCCGCTTGCAGACATGCTGGACCTGGGCGTAACCGGCCCGATGCTCCGGGCCGCGGGCCTGAAGTGGGACACGCGCAAGGCGCAACCGTACTCCAGCTACGAAAAGTTCGATTTCGAGATTCCGACGCGGACCGAGAACGACGTCTACGCGCGCTACCTGGTGCGGATCGAAGAAATGCGGCAGAGTGCGCGGATCATCAAGCAGGCGCTGGAAGGCATGCCGGAAGGCCGCTGGACCGCCGATGCGCCGCACGTTGTTCTGCCCGAGCGCGACAAGATGAAGACGCAAATGGAAGCTCTGATTTATCACTTCAAGATCGTGACAGAGGGCTTCCGCGTGCCGGCGGGCGAAGTTTATCAGGTGATCGAATCGCCACGTGGCGAGGTTGGGTATTACGTGGTGAGCGACGGCACCGCGAAACCGTACCGCGTGCATGTGCGCGGCCCGAGTTTCGGTAATTTGCAAGCCGTGCCCAGGATGGTGGAGGGCACTCTGATTGCCGATGTGATCGCATCGATCGGCAGTATGGATTTCGTCTTAGGCGATTCGGACAGGTAAGCGACCCGTCTGCTCCGTTGGTTGCAAGGCAAAAGTGACATGACTTTTTCACCTCAGCTAGAGGCCAGATTCGACAAGCTCCTCAAGAGCTATCCGCCCGGCCGGGAGCGTTCTGCGATGGTCCCGATGCTGCTGTACGCGCAGGATGAGATCGGCTCGGTGACCCAGGAACTGGTCGCCGAAGTTGCCCGCCGCACCGGCACCACGCCGCTGCAAGTCGAGGAAGTGCTTTCTTACTACTCGATGCTGCACCGCAAGCCGCTCGGCAAGGCGCATGTGCAGATTTGCACCAACATCAGTTGTCTTTTGACCGGCGGCGAAGAGTTGTGGAAACACGCCTGCAAAAAACTGGGCATCGGCCATAAAGAGGTCACTGCCGATGGACAGATCTCGCTCGAGGAAGTCGAGTGCATCGGCGCCTGCTCCTGGGCGCCGGCTTTGCAAGTGAATTACGATTTCTACCACCAGGTGACGCCGGAGAAGCTGGACCAGCTTCTCGACAGCTTGAGGAAATTGACTTAACGGAATGCCCTACAACGAACCGAGCCCGCTCGAAGTGAAAGTGCTCAGCCGCCGTTTCGGGCTGCCGAATTCAGCATCCATCGACACGTATCTCGCAACCGACGGCTACGTGGCATTCCGGAAAGCGCTGGAAATGAAGCCCGAGCAGATCATCGAGGAGATGAAGACCTCCAATCTTCGCGGGCGTGGTGGCGCGGGATTCCCGGCGGGCATGAAGTGGAGCTTCGTGCCGCGCAATTCGCCGAAGCCGAAATACATTGTGGTGAATGCGGACGAGAGCGAGCCCGGCACTTGTAAGGATCGTCTGCTGATGGAGTACGATCCGCACCAGTTGATCGAGGGAATGCTGATCGCCGGTCTTGCGGTGGACGCGCACGCCGGCTACATCTACGTGCGCGGCGAGTATCGATACCTGATCGAGATCCTGGACCGGGCCATCGCCGAGGCCTACGACCGCGGATATCTGGGCAAGAATCTGCTCGGAGGCAATTTCTCGTTCGATGCCTACACACATACCGGCGCGGGCGCGTACGAATGCGGCGAGGAATCGGCGCTGCTCGAATCGCTCGAGGGCAAGCGAGGCATCCCGCGTATCCGCCCGCCGTTTCCCGCAGTGGTGGGTGCGTTCCAGTGCCCGACGGTGCTGAACAACGTCGAGACATACAGCGCCGTACCGGCGATCATTCGCGATGGCGGGGCGGCTTTCGCGGCGCTGGGCGTTCCTAAATCCGGTGGCACGAAGTTGACCTGCTTGACCGGCCATGTGAACAAGCCCGGGGTGTACGAGCTACCGGTGGGATTCCCGGTCGACAAGTTGATCAACGAAGTGGGCGGCGGCATCCGGGGCGGCAAGAAGCTGAAGGCGTTCATTCCCGGTGGATCGTCGTGCCCGGTGCTTACCGCGGCGGAATGCGAGGGTCTCACCATGGATCATGACGCCATGGCGAAGAAGAAAACGATGCTCGGATCGGGCGGCGTGGTCGTCATGGATGAAGACACCTGCATGGTGAGGGTGGCACTGCGCATCATGCGGTTTTACGCGCACGAGAGCTGCGGCTGGTGCATCCCATGCCGCGAAGGCACGACCTGGCTGCGCAAGATCCTGTTCCGCTTTCACGATGGCATGGGCCGCCGCGAGGACATCAATCTTCTGGGCGATCTTTCGAAGAACATGCTGGGACGGACGTTCTGCCCGCTAGGTGACGCCGCAGCGATGCCCATGATTTCTCTGGTGGAGAAATTTCGAGACGAGTTCGAAGCACATCTGGACGGCAAGCCGTGCCCCTACGAACACGCATCGCAACTGGTGACCGCGTAAATGGCTGATCTGGTCAAACTCACGATCAACGACAGGCAAATCCAGGCGCCGGCCGGCACGCTGCTCATCGAAGCGGCCAAACGCAACGGCATCGAGATCCCGTCGTTCTGCTACTACGAAGGCCTGACGCTGCAAGCGGCCTGCCGCATGTGTTTGGTGGAGATTGAAAAAGCTCCCAAACTGATGGTGGCATGCACGACGCCGGTGGCCGAGGGCATGGTGGTGCGCACCGAAAGCGACCAGGTGCGCCAGGCGCGCAAGTACATGCTGGAATTTTTGCTGACGAATCATCCGCTCGATTGCCCGGTTTGCGATAAAGGCGGCGAGTGCGAGTTGCAGGACATGGTGTTCCGCTACGGGGCGGGCGAGAGCCGGTTCACCGAGCAAAAATTGCATGTCGACGAAAAGCAGTGGTCGCCTGTCGTGTTCTACGATGGGCCGCGCTGCATCCTGTGTTTCCGCTGCGTGCGCATCTGCAATGAAGGCATGGGCGTGGGCGCTTTGGGGATTGTGAACCGCGGGGCCGTTTCCGAGATCGCGCCCAACCATGGTGACCACCTGGAGTGCGACGAGTGCGGCATGTGCATCGATATCTGCCCGGTGGGTGCGCTCACCAGCGGCACATATCGTTATCAGACGCGGCCCTGGGAAATGCAGCATGTCGGCACCATCTGCGCACATTGTTCGAATGGCTGCAAGACGACACTTGGCGTGCGCAATGACAGGATTGTTCGCGGCAACAACCGCGACCGCTCGGGAATCAACGGCGAATTCCTGTGCATCAAAGGCCGGTACGGATTCGATTTTCACGATCACCCGGAGCGGCTGCAATCGCCACTGGTTCGGGTAAATGGCAAGCTCGAGCCAATCTCCTGGACACAAGCACTGAAAACGATTGCCGAGAAGTTTCAGGAAGTGAAGGCGCGCGCGGGCAGTTTCGGCGTAGTCGGCTCCAATCGCACGACCAACGAAGAGAACTACTACCTACAGAAATTCGCGCGCCAGGTGCTCGGGACGAACAACATTGACCATCACCGCACGGGCGACGTCGTGACGCTGCTGGATGCGCTGAGCGGCTCAAACGCTGCTTTGGCCACAACGAACGATCTTTACGAAAAGAAGGCAGTTTTGATCATCGGCGCGGATCTGGCGGTCGAACAGCCGTTCCTCTCGTTCCAGATTCGCGCAAATTACCGGCATCATCAGGCGCATGTGTACGTCGTCACTGCCAAGCCGGTGCGCGAGGATGCTTACGCGGTCGCTGCTCTGCGAGCGGAACCGGGCGCGGAACTGGCTGCCATCGAATCGCTCGGCGACAAACTGCGATCGGAGCCGGAGTTAGTGATCGTCTACGGCGATGCGATTAAGGGCGATGCGCTGCGAAAGCTGGTTGCATTCGGAACCGGTCTCGGAATTCCTTCGCGTTATGTCCCACTGGTGGATTATTCAAATTCACGCGGCGCCGTGGACATGGGACTGATGCCTGAGCTGTTGCCGGGATTCCAGCCCTCCGGTCAGTCAGGAATGACAGTGGCGGAAATGCTGGCGGATGAAACTTTGGACGTGCTTTGGGTGATCGGCGCCAATCCGCTGAAGAATGGCACGGCGCGTGTTGCGAACACTTTCATGGTGGTGCAGGAGATGTTCCTCACGGAGACCGCGCAGGCCGCAGACGTTGTGCTGCCCGCGGCATCAGCGTACGAGAAAAACGGAACCGTTACCAACGTTTGCGGCGAGGTGCAGCGCCTGCGCCAGGCTGCACAAACCACGGGCGCAAAGCCGGATCTCGAGGTCATCGGCTTGATCGCGAAAGAAATGGGTGCGGCGCACGAGATGGGGCCATGGCTGCCGGATGCCGTATTCGACGAGATTCGCAAGAACGTGCGCGGCTACGATGTTTCCGTGGCCACCATCGCCACCGGCGGCGCAGCGCAGACGCTGCCGGTGAACGGCCGCATTCCGGTCGAAAGCCGTGCGGACCTGATCCGCTCCGCCCACGACGATTTGTTCACGTCGGGCACGCTCGGGCGGTATTCTAGGATGTTAAATTCTGTTCTCGAAAGACGGCACAGCCGCTGATGGAATTCTTCATTCTGAGTATCATCAAAGCGGCGGTAGTGGCCTTTGTTCTGCTGACGGCGCTCGCCTATTTGCAGTGGGTGGAGCGCAAGTTGATCGCGCACATTCAGGTGCGCATGGGGCCCTACCGCGTCGGTCCGCACGGCCTGCTACAGCCGGTCGCCGACGTGATCAAGCTGATCACGAAAGAAGATCTGATCCCGCCGCATGTGAACAAGTTCCTCTATCTGCTGGCGCCGTTTCTGGCGGTCACGATGGCCCTGATTTCGATTTCCGTGATCCCATTCGGAGCGCAAATCCACGTTTTCGGTTACACCACGTGGATGCAGCTCACGGACCTCAATGTGGGCCTGCTGTTCGTCCTCGCGATCAGCTCGATGGGCGTCTACGGCATCGCGCTCGCCGGATGGGCGTCGAATAACAAATACTCGTTGCTGGGCGGCCTGCGCAGTTCGGCGCAGATGATCAGCTACGAACTGCCGATGAGCCTCGCCATTGCCTCGCCACTGCTGCTAGTGAACACCCTCAGCTTGCGCGACATTGTACAGGCGCAATCGGGCTCCATCATCCACTGGAACATTTTGCGGTGGCCCGCGCCGCAGATCGTGAGCTTCTTGGTTTTTCTCATCGCGGGATTCGCCGAGACCAACCGTATACCCTTCGACCTGCCAGAGGCGGAGAACGAACTGGTGGCCGGGTATCACACCGAGTACAGCAGCATGAAGTTTGCCGCGTTCTTTATGGCGGAATACGCCAACATGATAACTGCGGCGTGCATGACGACGGTCCTGTTTTTGGGAGGGTGGCAGCCGCTGTTTTCACCCGCGTGGGGTTCCAACTACGTTCCGGCGCTGATCTTCGTGGCCGGTGGGCTCGTGGCGATCTATCACGGCCTCAATCCCGCCCGGAAACTCGACCGGATCACACTGCCGGTGACGGGCGTTGTATTTCTCCTGGCCGGCGCCCTGTTCCTCTTTCCGCCCGCGCAGGCCGCCCTGATTCCGTTATTCTGGTTCGCGGCCAAGGTTGGGTTGATTCTGTTCCTCTATATTTGGATCCGCGGTACGCTACCGCGCTTCCGTTATGACCAGTTGATGCAATTTGCGTGGAAGGTGCTGTTCCCGATTGCTCTGGCAAACCTGCTTGCGACCGGACTCGTGGTGGCGCTGAGCTGAACATGCGAAGGCAAAAGACAAAGGGCAAAAGGCAAAAGGCAAAAGTGCACACAGGGACGGCTTCGCGGCGTCCCTTAAATCAGCCGCCCGCCCTAATTGCTGGAAGCCCGTGCAAAAGATCGGGGGTATTTTTGCCTTTTGCCTTTTGCACTTTGCCTTTTGCCTGGATGCTTTCCCTATGGACGTAATTCTCTTCCTCATTTTTGCCATCATCGCGGTGGTCTGTGCGGTGAACGTGGTCGTGCAGACGCATCCCATTTCGAGCGCCGTCTCGCTCATCGGCGTCATGGGTTCGCTGGCGGTTTTGTATCTGTTGCTGGGTGCGGAATTCCTGGCCATGGCACAGGTCATCGTCTACGCCGGCGCCATCATGGTGCTGTTTGTATTCGTCATCATGCTGTTGAACGCCGGCGCGGAATCGAAACGTGGGCGTTCCTTCGTGGCGCAGTTGCTCGGGTTTCCTCTACTCATCACTTTTCTGGCGCTGGCCGCCTATTTCATCCAGCGGCTGTACCCGACGAGCGTCGTGGTGCACTTCGGCGCCTTCCAGGGAGGCACAGCGCTGAACATCGGCCGTGCGCTGTTTACGCAGTACCTGCTGCCGTTTGAAGTCACCTCAATTTTGATTCTGATCGCGATCATCGGCGCCATCGTGCTGGCGCGAAAGGAGCTGTAAGGATGAGCGGCCCGCCACTTGCCTGGTACCTGATCCTGAGCGCGGTTCTGTTCTCGCTGGGCATCGCCGGTTTTCTGTTTCGCAAGAACATCATCACGATTTTTATGTCGATTGAGCTGATGCTGAACGCTGTCAACTTGAGCTTCATCGCGTTTTCCTACCAGCTCAAGCAAGTGAACGGTCACATCTTTGCCTTCTTTGTCATGGTGGTGGCGGCAGCGGAGGCGGCCGTCGGCCTGGCGATTATCCTGACCGTGTACAAGAACCGCGAGACGCTCAATGTGGATGAAGTCAATTCGATGAAGTTCTAATCCTGATGCAACAACTCTGGCTCATTCCCGCGCTGCCATTCGCGGGCTTCTTGATCAACGGAATTTTCGGCCGCCGCTTTTCGAAGACGCTGGTGAATACGATAGCGGTGGGAAGCGTGCTGCTCTCGTTCGTATGGGCGCTCAAGACCGTCCTCGCGCTGGGCGAGACGCGGTTTGTTGAGCACGAGTTCAATTGGATCGTGGCGGGCGGCTTGCAAGTGGGCTGCGATTTAGCGGTGGACCGGCTCACCGCGGTGATGCTGCTCGTCGTCACCGGCGTCGGCTCGCTCATCCATATTTATTCCATCGGCTACATGGCGCACGAAGGCGGCTATTACCGCTTCTTCGCGTACATGAACCTGTTCATGTTCTTCATGCTCACACTGGTGCTGGCGGCGAATTATCTGCTGCTGTTTGTGGGCTGGGAAGGCGTGGGCTTGTGCAGCTACCTGCTCATCGGCTTCTGGTTCCACAAGAAGAGTGCCACCAACGCGGCCAACAAGGCGTTCATCGTGAACCGCATCGGCGACTTCGGCTTCACGCTCGCCATGCTGCTGATCGTGGTGAACTTCGGCACGTCGGATTTCGCGATCGTGTTTCACGCACTGCCATCCAAGCCCGAAGCCCTGCTTACAACCATCGCACTTCTGCTGCTCCTGGGCGCTTGCGGGAAATCGGCGCAGTTTCCGCTTTACGTCTGGCTGCCGGACGCCATGGAAGGCCCCACGCCCGTCTCCGCACTGATTCACGCGGCGACGATGGTGACAGCCGGCGTATACATGGTGGCGCGCTCGTTTCCGATCTACGTGCACGCTCCCCAGGCACTGGAAATCGTCGCGTATATCGGCGTGTTTACCGCGGCTTTCGCCGCGACTATTGGCCTGGCTCAGAACGATATCAAGAAAGTTTTCGCATACTCGACTGTCTCGCAGCTCGGCTACATGTTCCTGGGTCTAGGCACTGGAGCGTTCTCCGCCGGTATCTATCACCTGATGACGCATGCGTTTTTCAAGGCGCTTTTGTTCCTGGGCGCGGGCAGCGTCATCCACGCACTCTCCGGCGAACAAGACATGCGCAACATGGGCGGCCTCCGCAAGAAAATCCCGGTAACGTTCTGGACCTTGATGCTCGCCGCGGTTGCGATCGCCGGCGTGCCGCCGTTCGCCGGCTTCTTTAGTAAAGACGCCATCCTGGTTGCGGCGTACCGTCACGAGCCGTGGATGTACTGGGTCGGCACCATCACGGCCGGTTTGACAGCTTTCTACGTTTTTCGCGCCATGTTCATGACCTTTTTCGGCGAATACCGTGGCCACGAGCATCCCCACGAATCACCCGCCGTCATGACGATTCCGCTGTCGGTGCTTGCGTTTCTGTCTGTGGTGGGCGGTTTCATCAGAATTCCCGTGTGGCTCGAAAGGTTCTTCCCCACGATTGAAGCACCCGAAAATCCGACGCTCGTTGTGATCTCTGTGGCGGCAGGTTTAGCCGGTATTGGCGTCGCCTACCTGATGTACATCGTCAAGCCAGGTCTGGCGGATTCGGTCTCGTCCAGCCTCGGTGGGCTGTATCGCCTCGTCTACAACAAGTACTTCGTCGACGAGATTTACGACGCGGCGGTCGTCAAGCCCATCGTCTCCGGCTCCCGCGTGGTCTTGTGGCGCGGCGTGGACGTCGGTCTGATCGATGGCGCGGTCAATGGCGTAGGATCGCGATCGCAAGCCCTGGGTGGCTTGCTCAAGTGTTTTCAATCCGGAAATATTCGGAGCTATGCCACCTGGGTGGTGTTTGGCTCGGTCGTCCTGGTGGTCGCGCTCGGCCTGATCGGAGCCGTCCGATGACCCTGCTCAACTTCGTGCTCGCGCTGCCGCTCCTGGGATTCCTCGCCGTGCTGCTTTCGCCGCGTGACGCACAGGTCATCCGCAAAACCGCTTTCGTTGTCGCGCTGGTCACATTTCTCGCGTCCGTCGGCCTCGCTATCGGCCTCAGCAGCGAAGCGAGCGGCCCGCAGTTCGTCACCGATGTCGTTTGGATTCCATCGCCAGAGATTCACTATCATGTCGGCCTCGACGGCCTGAGCTTGTGGCTGGTCATCCTCTCGACGTTTCTCACGCCCATCTGTATTCTCATTTCCTGGCGATCCATCGATAAGCGTGTGAAAGAATTCTACGCCTTCCTGCTGCTGCTTGAATTCGGGCTAATCGGCGTATTCGTCTCGCTCGACCTGTTCCTGTTCTACGTGTTCTGGGAAGTGTCGCTCGTCCCCATGTATTTCCTGATCGGCATCTGGGGGCACGAGCGGCGTATCTACGCGGCCGTGAAGTTCTTCCTGTACACCATGACCGGCTCGGTCCTCATGCTGGTGGCGATGATCTATCTCTACAATCACGCCGGCACGTTCAACTATACGGCGATTCTCGAGATGTTCAACAGCGGCAAACTCTCCTTCACGCCGGCGCAGGAGATGTTGCTTTTCCTGGCTTTCTTCATCGCGTTCGCCATCAAAGTGCCGCTGTTTCCGCTGCACACCTGGTTGCCGGATGCCCACGTGGAGGCGCCCACAGCCGGATCCGTCATGCTGGCTTCCGTCATGCTGAAGATGGGCACATATGGACTGGTGCGCTATTGTGTGCCGATGTTTCCCGATGCCGCGCGGCGCTGCGCTCCTTGGATCATTGTTCTGGCCATCATCGGCATCATTTACGGCGCTCTCGTGGCCATGGTGCAGCCCGACATGAAGAAGCTAGTGGCTTATTCTTCGGTGAGCCACCTGGGGTTCGTTGTACTCGGAATCTTCAGCTTCACGCAGCTCGGTCTCGATGGCGCGGTTTACCAAATGTTGAATCATGGCATCTCGACTGGTGCACTTTTCGTGCTTGTTGGCCTGCTTTATGAGCGGCGGCACTCGCTCGAGATCGCAGATTACGGTGGCGTGGCGACGGCCGCGCCCTGGCTTTCGACCGTCTTTCTCGTCACGACGCTGGCCAGCATCGGGCTGCCCATGTTGAACAACTTCGTCGGCGAGTATCTGGTGTTGCAAGGCGCCGCGCAAGCCAACTTCCAGTGGGCCGTGTACGCCGCCATCGGCGTGATCCTGTCAGCCTGCTACATGCTGTGGCTGTATCAGCGCGTATTTTACGGCGATACACCAGAAGCTGTAGCCGGACACGTCCACGATCTCAACTTCCGCGAATGGGGCGCCGTCGTGCCGCTCATCGCGATGATGCTCTGGATGGGTGTTTACACCGCTAGCTTCCTGCCCCCTATTACGCGCACCAATTACGCCATTCTGGAACAGTCGAAAATGAACGTGCGATTCCGCGTGGCTGCCCCGCCGCCCGCGCCGTACCTGAGCGCGAGTGAGGTTCCGCATGCCCACTGAGTTCTTTCCCAAAAGCGTCGAACTGCTCCGCTTTCTGCCGGAGATCATACTCACGCTGACCGGCGCGTTGCTGATGGTGCTGGATGGTCTTGGCGGGCGCCGCTGGTCGGGGATTTACGGGAATATTTCGCTTTTGGGCCTGGCCGGCGCGCTCGCGGCTGCCGTCGCTGCATCCGGCAATCCCGGCCCGGCGTTCTCCGGCATGCTCCTGGCCGATGGGTTCGCCGCTTTCTTCCGCGCGCTCGTGATTATCGTCGGCATTCTCACGGTTCTCGCGTCCTACCGGTTTCTCGCTCGCGAAGGCGCGGAAACCGCCGAGTATCACGCGCTGATTTTATTCTCCGTCACCGGCCAGTGTGTGATGGTCACCGCAAATGAGCTGATCATGATCTTCATCGGTCTGGAGATCTCGTCCATTGCGTCGTACGTGCTTGCCGGCTATCTGCGCGACGACAAGCGCAACAACGAAGCGTCATTGAAGTATTTCCTGCTGGGATCGTTCGCTACGGCGTTTCTGCTTTACGGCATTGCGTGGATCTATGGCCTCACCGGATCTACCAACCTCACCACCATTCACAGCGTTCTGGCGGCGCGTGATATGGCGCCTTCTCCCGTGCTGGTCGGCTTTTCGGCAGCGCTGATGTTCGTCGGCCTGGGCTTCAAGGTCTCCGGTGCGCCGTTCCAGATCTGGGCCCCGGACGTCTATCAGGGCGCTCCCACACCCATCTCCGCTTTCCTGTCGGCCGGACCGAAAGCCGCCGCCTTTGCCATCTTCCTGCGTATTTTCATGACGGCATTCGCTCCCATCGGCTCCGGTTGGGAGCCGCTCGTTTGGCTCTCGGCGCTTCTTTCCATGACCATCGGGAACTTTGCGGCGCTCACGCAGTCAAACATCAAGCGCCTGCTCGGGTATAGTTCGATCGCGCACGCCGGCTATGTGCTCGTGGCGCTCGCCGCGCGTTCCGAAACCGGCACAGCCGCGGCCATGTTTTATCTCGCCGCCTACGCGCTGATGAACATCGGCGCCTTTGCGGTCGTTACCCATCTTTCCGGCAAGGGCGAGCGCTTCGTCAGCGTGGACGATTTCGCCGGACTCGCCACAAAGCAGCCCTTCACCGCGGCGCTGCTGGCGGTTTTTCTGCTGTCCCTCATCGGTGTCCCACTGACCGGCGGCTTCTTCGGCAAGTTTTATATCTTCAAGGCTGCGTTGCAGTCGAACTTGGTGTGGCTCGCGGTACTGGGACTGCTGAACAGTGCGGTCGCGGCGTATTACTACTTGCGCATCCTGGTTGTGATGTACATGCGCGAGCCGAGCGAAGCTGCCTTTGCCGCCGAGCCCCTCGGCACCGGCCTCACGTTTGCGCTGGTATTGCCCGCGATCGGCACTTTCGTGCTCGGTGTCTTTCCGTCCGCGCTACTCGACTTTGCCGGCAAGTCAGCCATGCTGATAAGGTGAAGGTGCGTGACAGCCGCCGAGCGCGAGTTCGTTCTAAAACATCTGTACGAAGGCCGTGACTCGTTTCTCCGGGCCATCGCCGGTCTTTCAGAGGCGCAGCTAAACTTTAAGTCGCAACCGGATCGCTGGTCCATTGCCGATTGCATGGAGCACATCGCCATGGCCGAAGACGCGATGTTCGCGGGTGTGACCACAGGAGCTCCAAATCCTAACGGCGTTTCGCTCGCCCCGGAAAAGTACGACCGCCTCGTCGCCGCAGTCGTAAACCGCGGCCACAGGTTGGTGGCGCCCGAGGTGATGCACCCCGCCAGCCATTTCGGCTCCGCGGCGGAGGCGTCCCATCACTTCCAGGAAAGCCGCGAGCGCGCCATCACGTTTGCCCGCGAGTGCCCCGACGATCTACGTCACTTGTTCATGGTCCATCCGCTGCTGGGCGAAATCGATTGCTACCGCTGCCTGCTTCTCCTCGCCCTGCACCCCGCGCGTCACGCCGCCCAGATCGAAGAAATCAAGCAGGATGCTGCGTTTCCTCAGGGCTAGCTACGTCTTCACCGCCAGCACCGCATCGAGTGGTGCTCCCGTCATGCGGCCTTGCACATCCTGGAATCCGGCCTCTTCGAGCAGCTCCCTATATTCACTCAGCGTCCGTTCCCTGCCCTCCGTGCAAACCAACATATTGAGCGATTGCATGAGCGCTGGCACCGGTCCGCTCTTGTCTTCGGCCAGCAGCTTTTCCCCGATCAACAATCCGCCGCCCGCCGGCAGCCGGCGGTAGATCTTCCGCAACAGCGTGCGGATTTTCTCGTCCGACCAGTCGTGCAGTATGCGCCCCAACGCAAACAGATCCGCTTCGGGCAGCTCGTCATGAAAGAAATCGCCGGCGATCAGCTCGATGCGCGAACCATTCGGAGAGCGGGCCTCCTCCTCCCTCGCGAACTCGACCACGCGCGGCAAATCGAATACCGCCGCCCGCAAATGCGCATACCGCTCGCAAGCCGCCATGGCCAAATGCCCGGTAGCGCCACCCAGATCGACAAGCCGGTGAAAGCGTGACATATCGAAAGCCGCTACGACCTTGGGCGAGCTCAGCGCGCCGAACCCGTGCATGCCTCGCAGAAAAGTCCGCATGGCTTCCTCGGTCTTGAAGAAGTGATCGAAGATGGCGCCATCGGTTCCGAAGGTTTGTTTCCATCGATGCCCACCCTCGCGTATGGCGTCCTCAAGATGCGCCCACATCGGGAACAGCGCGTTGTTCGAATAAAGAATGTAGCCCGAGAGCGTGCGGTCGCTCGCACGGCACAAAAACGTGCTGGCTACCGGCAGGTTTGCATAGTGGCCGTCCTGTTTCCGCAAGAATCCCAGACCCACACAACCGTCCAGAAGGCGTCCGAGTGCCTCTGGCTGGGCACGAATCTCCGCCGCGAGCGTGGCTGCATCGGCTGGCTCGCGCTCCAGCCGGTCGAACACGCCGAGCGCAACCGCGGCGAACATTGTCTTCGAACGGCGGAAAGCCTCAATCAGGTCTGTGACGGGAGCGGGATCAGGTAAGTTCATGAGCGTCTGAAATGATCGTAACCGAGTGGCGCGAGCGGCTGCCCATCCAACAGAACCAGGCCCGCCGGTCCACGGCGGATGACGCCGATGCGCGTCAATGGCAGCTTTTCGAATCGCGCCGGAACGCGCGTGCCAGCCCGCACCGTGAACAGCAGTTCGTAGTCTTCGCCGCCATGCAATGCATGCCCGACTGTTGCACCCCGAAAGACAGGAGGCCGTTCGATTTCCGCTGAAACCTTCGACGCCAGGCACATCCGCCTCAGATCGAGCGAAAGACCGTCGCTCAAATCCATGCAGGCCGTGGCATGCAGCTTCTCGCGCAAGTAACGTCCCAGCGCCAGGCGCGGTTGCGGCCGCAGATGTCGTTCCCAAGCGCGCCCCCGCTTCGTGTCGAGCCCAAGAGCCGACCCACCCAGCCGCCCCGAAACGTAAATCAGATCGCCCGGCCGTGCGCCATCCCGCCGCAGTGCACGACCTCGTGGCACCGACCCTGCAACCACGATGTCGCACGTCACCCGCTCCGCACGCGCCAGGTCACCGCCTGCCAGCACCACACCCGTGGACTTCGCCAATCGCAACACTCCTCGGTAGAACTCGTCCACCCAGCGGCCATTCGCCCACTCCGGCAACGCCAGGGAGAGCAGACAAAACAGCGGCAGGCCACCCATCGCCGCAATGTCACTCAGTCCGCGCGCCAGCGCCTTGTGACCGGCCTGTACCGCTGAGTGCGTGGCCCGTTCAAAGTGCACCCCTTCGATCAACAGGTCGGTGGTGAACAGCAGATCTTCTTTGCCGCCTCGCGGCCGGAAAATGGCGCAGTCGTCGCCAATGCCGGCAATCACCCGCGAACCCCGCGGAATCACTACGCGCCGCCGCAACCGCTCCAAAATGTTCTCTTCCGTCAACTCCCACAGGTTAAGACAAGGCGGGACAACTGTCCAACATCAAGAAAAATCACCATTTCCAGCTTGACCCTGCCGCGGGCGATCTGAGAAAATACAGGGGCAGTTCAAATGGTTGTTCGGACAGGCAACGCGAGAGTTACGGCAAGCTACGAATCTTTATGATCGTAGCTTTTTTGTTGTTGGGCCTCTCGCGCGCATGCCGGACAAATGTTCAGGAGAGTTAGTAGTGAAAGAAAAAGGCGTTGTGAAATGGTTCAATGCCGCCAAGGGCTATGGTTTCATCCAGCGGTCCAGCGGCGACGATGTGTTCGTGCATTTCTCGGCCATCCAGGCCAACGGCTACCGCAGTCTGGATGAAGGCGCGGAGGTTGAGTTCGAGGTGAAGCAGGGCCCCAAGGGTCTGCAGGCCGAGAACGTGAATAGACTGTAGATCACTTTCTCCGACATTCATTCACAATGAGGAGCCGCCTTGGCAGGCGGCTTTTCTATTTTTGGGCGCTCGAAGTGATCTACGGTTCCAGATACACGCGCACGCGGTTGCTGTCCTGCCCGTTGGCCGTGATGTAGAGTTCCGAGGGACCGGCATTCACCAGCGCCGGTAGTTGGAGCTCAATCAAATAGAGTCCTATGTAACCTGGCGCCAGAATAGCCCGCGTCACCTCAACAGGCGCCCGGTCGAGGTACGCTTTCACGGTCGCGACGACCGCCGGTGGATTCTCAAGCGGCGCTGCCAGGCCCGTCGGCCATTCCGGCTTGACTCGGCCGAGACCCGTCGCCAGCACCTGAATGCGCGCGTTAGAATGCGCGGTGTTGGCAGCGTCCAGCATCAGGCCGCTATCGGCATCCAAAAGCATCGGAGCACCGTTGCGGTCGACGAAAATAGCCGGCGACGCGGACTGCACCGCCAACCCGACCGAAGTCTTGCCCGAAGCCGCTTCCAACGCGAGCCCGATCGGCCCATTGTCCACCTCGAACGGCACCTGAATCTGCGTGGTCGCGGCCGACGACGCGAGGATGGGAAATTCGAGGTCACCCGAGCGCGCCCTGATTATCGCGCCGCCCAACACGCTCACCAGCGACCCGGGTGCTGCCGGCCGCCCGCTGAAATCGGCGGCATTGACTATGCGAAGAGCGCCGGCTCCGTGCGGCGTAGATGCCGCGTAGAGGCCATAGCCTTCGAGCGCGATATAGAGCTGGCTTCCGGTGGGATCAAGCCGGACCGCCGTGGCTCGCGCTGCCGGAAGATTTCCGGTGATCAACGACCATTCCGAGGCTGGGCTGGCCGCTTCCAAATCCTCATGCGCCCAGTACACGCCGCGATCCGTCGCCACGTAAACTGCGCCGGCTGCGCGGTCCGCCGTAATGCCATGAGCTGGAACGTCCGGCAGATTGGCGCTTAGGTCATCCCAGAATTCGCCTGTATTCACCGTTCGTAGCACCCGCGCCCCGGTGCCACCCACCGCAGCCAGCGCCACTCTTGGTTCCTGCGCGTCCACGAAAAACTCCTCGATCGGTTCACTTGCCGCGGTGTGCGGCGGGTTCCACGATAGCCCCCGGTCCCGCGAGACCCAGATTCGGCCATCAGACGATCCTGCGTAAACGACATCTCCTGCCACGGCGGTTGCCGTGATCTCCGCACCCAGCCGCGCGGCGTACGCGCTCCGGAGTTCTCCCTCGCGCTCGGTCTGCAAATCGCTGGCGGCCTGCCATACCGATGCGCCGCCGTTGTTGCCGGGTGGTAGTTCGACCGCGCCGGCCTCGTCCAATTCGACTTCCACACCGTGGCCGTTGGCGGGAGTAGTCAGAATTCGCCTCACGTTCAGGTTGGGAAGAAAGCGGTTGAGCCCGCACCACGACATTCCCCCATCCATCGACTTCCAAACACCGCGCTCGTTGGCCACGACCAGCTGATTCGGATCGAGCGGGGAAACTGCCAAGTCGTGTTGCCCCGGCCCGATGACCGACGCATCCTTATAGGCTGTGAGATTCGTCCAGGCCCGGCCCCCGTCCTCGGATACGTAGACGTTGTCCCCAAGAGCATATAGGCGACGTGTGTCCGCAGGGCTGACGCGCAATACCGCGTTCGCCGCCGGGAGCCTCTCGGCAGTAATGGCCCCTGCGGTGTCTGCGTGTGGCACGAAGGCAGCGGTGGGTGTCCAGTCTTCAAAATCAACGGTTTCGAACACTCTCCCGGAGTGCGTACGGGCGTAGAGCGTCCCTCCTTCCGGACCGAACCAGACTTCGTCGACAGGGCCGGTTGCCGGTGCCGCTAATCTGAGGTCCACCGACGTGCTGCCGACCTTCCGCCAGTCGAGCCGCACCGATTCAGGTGCCGTCTGGGCTGACGCCAGTGCACCGGCCAAGATGCCGACCGTCAGGATTGTATCTATGCGACACATCAGCGTGTCCTATTTTACCGCAGGAATGCAGCTCTCTAACTCAAAAGTGTTGCATTTACAATAGTTATCGCAAGAATATTTACGTGGCGATATAGTTGCTCAAGCAGCTTTGGTGTTAGACTAAGGGGGCGAACGTGTCTGGAAGAGCACAAAACGCGCCCCGCCTCCGGGGACGTGTGGGCCGAGGGCTGGCAGTAGCCGTATTGCTGGGCGTGTGCGCTGTCGCGGGGTTCGCCCAAGACGGTGCGGCGAAGGTCGTCACAATGAACGGCCAGGTCTCGGTGCTGCGTGACAATGCGCCGTGGGCGCTCAATGTTGGCGATTCGGTGCAGCCGCAGCACGTCATAGTTACCGGTGCAGACGGCTACGCGTTGCTGCGGGTTTCTGACGGTAGCACGTTTGAGGTGTTCCCCAACTCCCGCGTGATTTTCCGCGACACTCACAACTGGGAAGACCTGCTGGATGTTTTCCTAGGACGCGTGAAGGTCCACATCCAGAAGCTGAGTGGCGGCCAGCCCAACTACAACAAAGTACGCACCCCCACCGCTGTGATCTCCGTGCGCGGGACGATCTTCGATGTGGCAGTCGAGGACGAGGATGCCACAACGCTCGTTTCCGTGGAAGAGGGTGAGGTCGGAGTGCGGCACGTATTGCTGCCGCAGAAGGAAGACAAGATTCTGGACGCTGGCGAGTGGATCCGCGTCTATAAGAACCAGCCGTTGATTTCGAAGAATGTCGATAAGAGCGGCGTGGTGCGTGGAGCTTTGCGCGCCGCTGCCGACGCCATGTACGAAATCATGTACCGCACCTCTCACGGAGGCGCCGGAGTTGGAGTGCCAGGCGGCGGATCCGGAGGCGGGTCAGGCAGTGGGTCTGGCGGCGGTACTGGTGAAAAAGGACCGAACGGCAATGGCAACGGTGGTGCACCTCCGCCACCTCCACCGCCCTCTCACTAACTGCTTATTTGCCTTACTGGTTAAGCGCTTTTTCGACCGCTCCCACTAATCCTGCATCATCCGGCTTGATTTTGGAGTCGAACCGCGCGACTACTTTGCCGTTGCGATCGACCAGGAACTTGGTGAAGTTCCAGCCAATTTCGCCATTTGTGGCGGGATTGGCTTCTTCCGTCAGGTAGTGGTACAGCGGCGTTTTGTCGCTGCCCTTGACGGAGATCTTCGCATACATCGGAAAACTCACGTGATATGTGCGGGTGCAGAAGCTCTTGATTTCCTCATTGGTGCCGGGTTCCTGCGAGCCGAAGTTGTTGGCCGGAAAACCGATCACCACCAAACCCTGGTCCTTGTATTTCTCGTACAGCGATTCCAGACCGGCATACTGCGGCGTGTATCCGCACTTGCTGGCGACGTTGACGAGCAGCAGCACCTTGCCCTTGTACTCGCCGAGCGATGCATCCGTGCCGTCGATGGACGGCAGTGTGAAGTCATAGACACTCGAAGCGCCAAACAAAGCCGCCCCGCCAAAAAGCCACGTGATTCCCAACGTCAGAAGCGTAATTTTTGACATAGGGATATGATGACGGCTCGGAAACGGAGGAATCAAGTCCGGAATCGCGGTTTTACAATTGGGGATCGCCCACCGGCCGCTAGCGCAAGTAGAGTTTGACCACGTCAATCAATTCTTGGGCGGCCCGAGCCTGTTCGGACGTCGGTTTCTTGTCCGGATCCACCACGTGAAAACGGACGTGCCCCTCGATGACCTCGGCCATCAAAGAATCCATGGCGCCCCGGGCCGCGGCGATAGTGTGCAGCGTGTCCGCGCAATCCGCCTCTTCTTCGATAGCCCTTTCGATCGCCTCAACCTGCCCGCGAATCCGCCGGATGCGATGCAGCAGCTTCTTCTTGTCCCGAATGACGTGTGCCATGCCGTTCCTTAGCGTACCAAGGTCACGAGGACTCTGGGAGGGAACCATATACCGGGGTGGGTATGATACAGATACCGACGGGGGTATATATCCCGGCACGAAGATTTGGTGATTTTTTTCTTGCCTGCCCGCCGGATGACGTGCTAGTCTGCCCATAGGGAGACGCACTGCGGAGCGCTCCCCTTCCGCCGGCAGCACCTCGTCAGAACAAGTCTTGAAAAGTGCATCATGAAAACGAAACTCGCACTCCTGGCCCTACTGCCGCTTGGTTGCCGTCAACTGGCGGCCCAGCAGGCAGATCCCAGCGAACAGGAGGCACCTGAGCTTTGGAATCTTTACTACCAAGCCACTTCCATTGGACAGGAGCACGGCACATTTCACTCCCCCTATGCGGGGCCGTTGAGTCTAGAGGACATTACGGAACACGACGCGTCCATTACGACGACGTTGTTTTTTGGCATCCGGCTCGGCGGGAACACGCAGTTTTTTTTCGACCCGGAGATTGCAGGCGGCAGAGGGTTCAGCGAGGTCAACGGGATTGCCAACTCACCGAATGGTGAAATGCCTCGCGTCGAGACCGCGACTCCGAAACCGTATATTGCCAGGCTGTATATTTCACACGATTTCGGCTTCGGATCAGAGAAGGAACATTTCGAGAGCGACGACAACCAGCTCGCTGGGGATCGTCCCATGACCCGTTATACAGTCGCCGTCGGCCGCTTCTCTCTAACAGATTATTTCGACAACAATAACTACACCCACGATCCGCGCACGCAATTCATGACCTGGGGAGTGATGTATAACGGCGCTTGGGACTATCCGGCCGATACCCGAGGTTACACCTGGGGCATGGTCCACGAGTTTCACACGCGCAACTGGTCGGTGCGATATGGCTCCGCCCTCGAGCCCAAGGTAGCCAATGGGGAGCAGCTCGACCGGCGGTTGTTTCGCGACCGCGGCGACACGTTCGAACAGGAGCGCCGCTACTCTATCGGAAATCACCCCGGCGCTATCCGTGTTCTCGAGTATATGAATCACACCCACTCCGGCCACTATGCTGATGCGCTGCGCCTCGCCGCGCAAACCGGAACCACTCCGGATGTTACTGCCGTCCGCCGCTTTGGCACTCTCAAGTACGGAATGGGTGTGAGCTTCGACCAGCAGATCTCTCGCGACGTCGGAGTCTTCTCACGCCTCGGCTGGAACGACGGCAAAACGGCGTCCTTCGCTTTCACCGCCATTGACCGGCTGGCCACCGGCGGCGTCTCGGTGAAGGGCACGACGTGGCACAGAAGGGAGGACGTGGCCGCGACCTCTCTTACCGCGAGTGGTCTTTCCGGTGTTCATGCTCTCTACCTCGCGCGCGGTGGACTCGACTTTCTGATTGGCGATGGCAAGCTGGACTACGATCCTGAATACGTCTGGGAGAGCTACTACAGCGCGCGGCTGTTCCCCGGTTTCTTCGCTACGTTCGATTTGCAGCGCGTCGACAACCCGGCTTATAACCACGACCGCGGTCCGGTATGGATCGAAAGCATCAGGCTCCATATGGAATTCGGGCTCAAACCGCGGCAGGCCAAGTGACTCCCGCCCGATCGTCCGCGTAACCGAATCGTCACAGGTCCATCTCCTGCAACCCGCTTCCTAATTGCGCGGCCGCCGCCTCGCGGAACATACTGAACTATGCCTATTTCGCCGAGCCACCTGCCGCTGTGCGTGCACGGGCTCCGCAAAGCGTATAGCGACGTTGTGGCGGTCGATGGTCTCGACCTCGAAGTCCGCACCGGCGAATGCTTCGGCTTGCTCGGCCCCAACGGCGCGGGCAAGACCACGACGATTGAAATCTGCGAAGGTCTCACGGCGCCGGATGCGGGCACTGTCGAGCTGCTGGGCTTGCGTTGGGAAACCAGCGCAGCACAGCTTCGCCAGCGCTTGGGCGTCCAGCTTCAGGAAACGCAACTTTCTGAAAAGCTCACCGTCGAGGAAACACTTCGCCTGTTCCGCAGCTTCTACCACCGTGGGCCGGCGGTCTCGGAAGTCATTGCGATGGTGCAGCTCGAAGAAAAGCAGAAATCGCGCGTTGGCGGCCTCTCTGGTGGCCAAAAACAGCGGCTGGCCCTGGCGTGCGCTCTGGTGGGCGATCCTGATCTGCTCTTCCTCGACGAGCCCACGACAGGCCTCGATCCGCAGGCACGGCGCCAGCTTTGGGACTTGATCGAGCGCTTCAAAACCGAAGGGCGCACTATCATTCTCACGACGCACTACATGGACGAAGCCGAGCGCCTGTGCGAACGTGTGGCCGTCATGGACCATGGGAAAGTGATCGCGCTCGGCACACCGCGTGAGTTAATCGCGTCGATCGGCGCCGAACACATGGTGGAGTTTGCGGTGGATGGCATCGCTCCCCTCGATCTCGCTGCCCTTGAGAAGCTCGACGGGGTGCGCGTGGCCCACTGTCAGAATGGCGGGTATCAGTTGCAGGTCACGGTGTTGCACCGCGCGGTGCCGGCTTTGTTCGACGAGCTGGCCCGCAACCGCATTCCGCTGACGGAGCTGCGTACACACTCTGCCACGCTCGAAGACGTTTTTGTGTCGCTCACCGGGAGGCATTTGCGAGATGAGTGAAGGCACTGCTGTGGCGCACGAAATGCGGCCGGCCGTGGAGCGCAAGGCGTTTATCGAGCGCTCTCTCGTGCAGCTTACGCTGGTGCGCTTTCGCGAGTTCTGGCGCGAGCCGGAGGCGGTTTTCTGGGTGTTCGTATTCCCTATCCTGCTGGCTGGCGGACTGGGCATCGCTTTTCGCAATCGCCCCGCCGACGTGATCAAGATCGCGGCCGTGGGACCACAACTGGCCGGTGCGTTGCGCGCTGACAAAGGGCTCTCCGTCGAGCAGGTCGACGTTGCGGCGGGTGAACAGGCGCTGCGCACGGGGCGGATTGTGCTGCTTGCCGTGCCTGCTCCGAATGGCGGCGTGACCTACCGCTATGACGACACCAACCCGGACGGCCGCGCGGCGAAGTTGGTGGTGGACCGCGCGGTGCAACGCGCTGCCGGCGCTCGTGACGCCGTCGCCGTCACCGATGATTTTGTGCGCGAGCCCGGTTCCAGGTACATCGATTTTCTCGTTCCCGGCCTGGTTGGAACCAACCTGATGGGCAGCGGCATCTGGGGCATTGGCTTTACGATCGTCGACGCGCGCCGCAAGAAACTCTTGAAGCGGCTCATCGCCTCGCCGATGCCGCGCTGGCAATACCTGCTTTCCTTTCTGCTCTCGCGCCTGGCGCTGCTCTACATCGAGATCGCGGCCGTGGTGGGTTTTGGCGTACTCGTTTTCGGGGTTCCCGTGCGCGGGCCGCTGTGGGAGCTGGCCCTGCTCTGCCTGCTTTCTTCGATCTCTTTCAGCACGCTCGGCCTTCTAGTGGCATCGCGCGCACAAACGATGGAAGCAGCCTCCGGGCTCATGAACCTGGTGATGTTGCCGATGTGGATCTTCTCGGGCGTTTTCTTTTCTGCCGACCGCTTCCCCAACGTGTTTCAGCCCTTCGTCAGAGCCTTGCCGTTAACCGCGGTCATCGACGCCATGCGCGGCAGTATGCTGCAGGGCGCGCACCTTTCGCAGCTCGGGCCGCAACTCGCAGTCATCACGTGCTGGATGATTCTGTGCTTCTTTACGGCGCTGAAGCTGTTTCGGTGGAAGTGACCGATTCCGTTCAGGCCTCGATGCGCCTGCGCTGAATCGGTTTCCGGCCACGGGGCGCTGGAACGAACATATCGTTCGCTGTCAAACCAAGCGCCCTGGCTCTCTCGATGCAGAAATCAATCGTGCGCACCGCGCCGGCGCCGCTGTTCGAGCCAAACGAGAACTTCAGCTTCGCTTCTTTCGCCAGTTGCAGGAACGGCAGGCCAGGTATGTTGTAAGCCGAATCGATTTCGACTGCGGTCCCGGTGCGCTTGAGTGCCTCGATAATCGGTTTCATGCGCTCCGGTGTCCAGAGCGTGTCGTAGAGCTTGTCGACGGGCGAGGGCAGCCAGGTCGGGTGCGAGAAGATGTCCAGCGGTTCTTTCTCGATCACTTCGACATTCCACTTGACGTAGCGCTCTATGAATTCGTGTGCGTCGCCAGGATCGAAATCAGGCTGCCACATCTTCTGGCGCTTACCATCGCGGTCCGGAAACGTCATGGCATCCGACAACACGTAATCGAGCTGCGCGAAAACATCCTTGGAAAAGCACTTGGCCCAGTCGAGCCATTCAGCTTGCACGCCCTTGTATACCGGCTTGCCATCGAGCCTGGCAATCCACTGCTGCAACTCTTCGTCATTCGAGAGGATGCCGGGATAGATGTTTTCCCTCGTGCCGGCATGTTCGGCGATCCCGAACTTCACGCCGCGCTGTTTCGATAGAGCGACCGCTTCATCGAGCGAGAACGTGGCGTTCAGATGAACGTGATAGTCCACAAGCGGAAAGTTCAGGCCCGTGCCGCTCTGCGCGGACAGGGCTCCCTTTGCGCCAATAAAAACTGCCGCGGCCTCGCCGAGGAACTCACGTCTTGAGCTCATGGGGAATCCTTTTTATTCGGAGTTCTACGTCTGCAAATAAGAAGTATACCGCCCGAGCCCGGTTTCCGTAGGAACGAATCGCGCTACTTCAGCGGCTTAATCGACACTTCTTTGAAGAACACGATGTCGTTGTCGCTATGATTCTGGAGCCCGAACCAACCCTCCAAGGGACGGGGCCCGCGAAATGGTTCGAACCAGAACTTGCGTGGCGGAACCGGCTGCCCTTCAGTATAGTCAGTCACCTTGACGCCATTCACAGTGACGACAGTGCGAGGACCGTCCAGCGTGATCTCCATCGTGTTCCACTCCGGGCCCGGCTTGAAGGGCTTGGCCAGCGGCTTGGTCTGCGAGTAAAGCGTTCCGGTAATGTGATATTCGTCTTCCCCGGATTTTTCCGGCTCATTGTCGATCTGCACTTCGTAGCCATAGTGGACAGGCATCCACTCTTCCCGCGGCTCCAAAGGGATGCGGACGAAGACGCCGGAATTGTCGTTGTGGTCGCGCATCTTGTAGACGACGTGCAAGACGCAGTTGCCGACTTTTCCGCCCTTCCAATAAAGTAGTCCCATACCGCCGTGCGTTCGGATTAAGCCGTTTTCCACGCTCATTGAGCCTGGCCCTACGTGCTGCCAGTCATTAATATCCTTGCCGTTGAATAGTTGCTTCCATTCCGCTGGCAGCGCCGGAGCGGCAGCGGCGCAAGAGAGGCATAACGTTACGATAAGTTGTTTCAGCATATTGACATTATGATCCACAAGCAGGGGACACTGGTGGCGGCGGAGCGATTCGAACGCTCGACCTACGGATTATGAGACCGTCGCTCTAACCAACTGAGCTACGCCGCCTGGTGGGAATTCGCTTCTACGAGTTTACCAAACAGCCCGTAGCCGGGCGAAAACGAGCCCTCCAGCTGTGGGATGATGGCTGTTTCGGCCATGTCCATCCAGCGCAGGAATTTTATTTTTGGCGGCCTGGCTCTGCCCGCGCTCGCCCGCAAGGAACGCCCCCGCAGTCCGCGTCCCAACATTCTGTTGATCGTGGCCGATGGCCTCGGTTCCTGGATGCTCGGTTGCGCCGGCAATAAGGAAATCCGCACGCCCAACATTGACCTGTTCGCCCAAGCGGGCACTCGCTTTCAGAACAACCTCGTCTGCACGCCGTCGTCCTCGCCCGGCCTCGCGACCCTACTGACTGGCCGCGTCCCGCGCCAGCATGGCATCCAGGATTTCCTCACGGGCGAGCCCTTGGAGAATCCTCCGCAAGGGCAGGCCACCGCGCCGCCTTCGTTCCGCAACGAGGTCCTGCTTTCCGACATTCTGGCCGGCGTTGGTTATGAATGCGGCTTTGTTGGCGAGTGGAACCTCGGGGACGACCGGACTCCGCAGCACGCTTTCCACTTCTGGTACACCACCGAGGGCGCGCCTGGCTATCAAGGCCCGCACATGAACTGGAACGGCCAAGCCGTCGCTGAGAAGGGTGAGCTCACCGGCTTCCTCACGGCCAAAGCCGGCGCCTTTCTCGACCAGCAGAGTGCCGCCAAGCCGTTCTTCCTGACGGTCCGCTATTTCAATCCGCATCCCCCCTACGATGGCCTTCCGGCGCGCTATTACGAGCTGTACGCGAAGACGCCGTTCGACACCATCGGATGGGAGCCCGCCGCGGCGAATGCTCTGCGCGGGAAAGAATACTTCAAAGATCCCGTTGGCAACTTACGGAAGGCCGCGGCCGCAATCACCGCGTTCGACGATCAGATTCCGCTCCTGCTCTCAAAACTGAATCAACGTGGCGTGCGCGAGAACACCATCATCATCGTCACCAGCAGCAACGGCCACTTGCTGGGCAGGCACGGCCTGTGGACTGGCGGCCTCTCCTCCAACCCGATCAACATGTACGACGAGGTGATGCAGGCGCCCATGATCTGGCAGTGGCTGGGCCAAGTCCCGCCGCAAAGCGTGCGCCCGGAACTGGTAAGCGCCTACGATTTCGTGCCCACAGTTTGCGACCTCCTCGAGCTGCCGGCGCCAGGCGGCAAGCTGTGCGGACGCAGTTATCATTTGCTGCTGACCGGCAAGCCGTTGCCGAAGAATGCTCCGCGCCGTACTCTGGTGTTCGGCCAGTACCGGAATACAGAAATGGCGCGCGACAGCCGCTTCAAGCTCGTCCTGCGCAACAACGCGAGTGGACCTAATGAATTTTTCGATCTGGCCAATGATCCGAACGAGAGAGTGAACCAGTACGACAATCCGCTGTACCTGCTCGATCGCGACCAGATGCGGCGGGCGATCGAAGGTTGGCGCGCGAGCACGAGCGCATAACGGGGTGCCCGAAGGCATGCTTGCGAGGCAGTGCCGATGGGCGTGGATTACAAGCCACCAGGGCGCTCGCATGTACCTCCGGACTCGATAATCGGCTGTCCACATTGGTCGCAGAACTTCGCCAGGATTCCAACGGTGTGGCCGTTTTGGCAGCGCCGCGGTACGTTCTGATCCTGAAGCTTCGCGGCCGAGTAGAATATCGCCAAAGCCGCAGAGTAGAAAGCCATCCAATGCCCCGAGAACCCGCGCACAACCGACGGCGGCATCGGCCCGGACCCACCTGTTCTGGGAGCCTCGATCAGGAAGAACACGAAGTTAAACAGGGCGTACCCGAAGAAGGCATATGTCATGTATGTCATCCACGGCGGGCACCCGCGGAGAGCTGCCTTCCAGATGTCCTTGCGCGGGACGTCGTTCGTGATCCGATTCATCACTAATATCGCGGGGATCCAAACCACAAAAATTCCAATATGAAGCATCCAGGTCTTATCACCCAGTGGTTCGCTGGCTCCAAGAAGGGCCGCGGCGTGAGAGACGAGGCTGAGAGCCAGCCCAACGGCCGAAAGCGCAGCAAAGAAATGGAGCACGACTTTCATTGCTTCATCCTCTCCACCGCACCCCCACCCCCAACACCTTCTTTGCGTATTCGAGACTCCGCTCCAAATCCGTCCGCTCTTGTTCCTTGAGCGCGGCTTTGATCGCCGGCGATTGCTCTCCCGGCCCGCCGATCACCATGGGCCCCATATACGGATGCCCGCTTTTTGCCAGCTCCACGAACCGCGCGAACTCCCACGCGGGCATGTGCGGGAACACCTTCCAGAAATCCGGTTCCAGGTACGGCAGCACTGCTGGCGGCCGGCCCGTGATGATTTCAAGCTGCATCCCCGCATTCGGACAAACCTTCCGGTAAAGCCCGACGAAGCGGTGAAAGTTCACCGAGCCGTCCCCCAGCGCCACCCACTGCGCCGTCGCCCCACGCGGATGTTCGCACACCGCCGAATCACGAATGTGCGTGGTCACGACGTACGGCCCCAGCGTCTCCAGCGTCACCAGCGGATCTTCCACCACCCACATCGGATTGCCGCTATCCAGGCACGACCCGACGAAATCTTTGCCCGCCTCCTCGATCAGTGCCTTCACTTCGCGCGCCTGCGTGTCGCCCGAGTGATTTTCGATCGCAATGCGAACACCGAGGTCGAGCGCCTGCGCTCGCACCGACCGCAACGCCTGGATCGTCACCTCCATGCAGCGCTCCAGGTTCGGCCTGTCCGCGCCGCCGCCCAGGTAACAGCGCATCGAAGGCGCGCCCACCGCGTGAGCCACCCGCAGGCCCTTCAGCAGATAGTCCGTCGCATTACCTTCGCGCGGGTTCCAGCCCTTCGACAGCGGACATATGCAGCCGATGCCCGCGTCGATCGCGATCTCCACCCGCGCCGCGTGATCCTTCACTTTCGCCAGGTGCGCCGGCTCCAGGCTCTCATAGTCGCCAAGTCCTGAAAGCTGAATCGTATCGAGCTGCAAACTCGCCGCGTAGTCCAGCAACTGCATGTCGTGCCACCGGAAATCGCGGATTGAATAGCTATCGAAACCCAGCCGGATCGGTGTTTCGCTCAACTTCGCCACCTCACGCCCACGCTCAGGACCTTCTTCGCATATTCGAGACTACGCTCGAGGTCCATCTTTTGCTGCTCCTGGAAAGCCGTTTCCACCGCGGCCGATTTCGCGCCCCACCCCGCAATCACCATCGGCCCGATGTATGGATGCCCGCTCTTGGCGAGCTGGAGGAATCGCGCGAACTCCCACGCCGGCGTGTGCGGAAACACTTTCCAGAAACGGGGTTCAAGATACGGCACCACATCCGGCGGGATTCCCGTGATGATTTCGAGCTGCATCGCCGCGTTAGGACACAGCTTCTTGTACAGTTCAACGAAGCGCCGCAAATCCACTGAACCATCGCCCAGCGCCACCCATTGCACCGCCGCGCCGCGTGGATGCTCGAACACCGCCGTATCGCGGATGTGCGTCGTCACCACATACGGCCCAAGCGTTTCGAGAGTCAGCAGCGGGTCCTCAATCGCCCACAGCGGATTGCCCGCATCCAGGCACGATCCCACAAAATCCTTGCCCGCCGCCTCGATGAGCATTTTCATCTCGCGCGCCTGCATATCCCCCGCATGATTCTCCACCGCGATGCGGATACCCAGATCGAGCGCCTCCGAGCGCACCGATTGCAGAGCCTTCACGGTCATTTCCATGCAGTGTTCTAGATGCGGCCGGTCCGCGCGCGTGCCCATCGCGCACCGCAAAACACGCGAGCCCACGGCTTTCGCCACGCCCAACCCCTTGTGCAGGTAAGCCGTCGCGCTGCCCTCTTTGGGATTCCAGCTCGTGGATGCCTCGCAGATCGTGTAGATGCCCGCGTCGATCGCGATCCCCGCCCGTTCCGCGTGGTCCTTCACCTTCGCCAGGTGCGCCGGTTCCAGGCTTTCGTAGTCGTTGAGACTCGATAGCTGAATCGTGTCGAGTTTCAGACGGGCGGCGTAATCGATGAGCCGGATATCCTTCCATCCCAGGTCGCGAATAGAAAAGCTGTCGAACCCCAGTGGGATGCTCTCACTCTGCGCGTTGGCCACAGCCGCCAGCGCCGCAGCCGAAGTGCTTTGCAGAAACGTGCGGCGAAGCATCTGTACTTTTGTATCACGCCGCGGCAAGTACGCGCGCATGAACCTCCGCTCGCTCCCCCCAGCATCCGTACAATTGAGATATGGACACTGGTTACCAGGCCCTCCGCTCCGCCGCCGCATGGCTCGATCTCTCCGCTCGCGGCAAAATCATCGCCACCGGCGAGGATCGCGCGCGCCTGTTGCACGCCATGACCACCAACCAGGTCCAGCAACTCCAGCCCGGTGAGGGCTGCTACGCTTTTTTCCTCAACGCACAAGGCCGCATCCTCGGCGACGTGAACCTGTTCTGCCGCGAAAATGATCTCCTGCTCGATGTGGAGCCAGAGACGCGCGAACCGCTCTTTCAGCATCTCGACAAGTACATCATCGCCGACGATGTGGCCCTCGCAGACGCGACGGACCGCATCGCCACGCTCGCTTTCGAAGGCCCGCAGGCGCTCGACGCCGCCCAGCGCCTCGCTGTGCCCCTGCCCGGGAAGCCCTGGTCGCACGTTGCATGGAACGATGTGGTTGTGGCCAGCGTGAGCTGGACGGGTGCTCCTGGCTTGCGATTCTTCGCACCCATCGAAGCAAAGGCGCGTTTAATCGAACAGTTCCAAAGCGCAGGTGCGCCTCCAGTCTCACTCCAGGCGGCGCGCGTGGTGCGTCTCGAACACTTCCAGCCTCGCTACGGCGAAGATATTTTTCCCACCACGCTCTCCCAGGAAACCCAGCAGACCCACGGCGTCAATTTCAATAAAGGCTGCTACATCGGGCAGGAAATCGTGGAGCGCGTGCGATCGCGTGGCCTCGTGCATCGCCTGCTCGCGGGCGTGGAAATCGATTCCGCTGAGCCGCCAGAACACGACACCCGCCTGTTCCACGGGGAAGACGACGTCGGCAAAATTACATCCGCCGAGTTTTCGCCGGCCCTCGGGAAAGTCGTGGCGCTGGCCTACATCCGGCGCGAGCTGGCCGAGCCTGGTACAGCGCTCACCGTCAACGGCCACGCGGCCGTTGTTCGCTCCCTACATCGCCCGTAAATCGTCGAGCACGGAGCGAGGAATAGCCAGGTTGCCTTCGAACCCGCGGCCCAGCTCGACGCGTGGCTTGTTGGCCCCGTGGAAGTCCGAGCCGCCCGTGATACCCAAATGAAACCGTCGCGCCATATCGAAGTATCGCTCCACATCCTCGGGCCGGTGATCGCTATGAAATACTTCGATGGCTCGCAATCCCATGTCACGCATGTCCAGAACCCACCGTTCCAGCTCGTCGTGGCTGTTGTTCGCGTGGCGTTCGATGCGCCGGCCGATACGGATCGGATGCGCTAGCGACGGCACGCCGCCGCCCGCAAGCACGCGCTCAATGCCTTCCCGCATCGGAACCTCGCGGCGCTGTACGTAACCCTTCGCCGATTCGTCCAGATAATCTTCGAACGCTTGCTCGAGAGTCGTCACGTACCCTTTCTCCACCAGTACGCGCGCAAAATGCGGGCGTCCCGTCATACTGCGTCCCTTAGCTTCCACTTCCTCGAGCGAGATATCTAAACCCAGCGAGCGGAGCCGCGCGATCAGCCGCCGGTTCCGGTCGCGCCGTGAACTCTGTAGTGCCAGCAGCCACTCGCGAAACTCGGCCGTAGGCGCCTCGTTGGCGAAGTAGCCCAGCAGGTGCACGGAGCGCCCGTGAAAACGCGTGGAAATTTCAACGCCGCACACCAGCTCCAAGCCGGCCGCCTGCGCCAGTGGCTCCGCGAGATCGTAACCGGCCAGCGTGTCGTGATCCGTGATGCCCAGCGCCTCCAAATCAGCCGACACCGCCGCGTCCACCAGTTCCCTGGCGCTATAGGTCCCGTCAGATTCGTTCGTATGTGAGTGAAGATCGATCAGAAGGAAATCAGCCCCAACTCTTCTAGTTTAGCCCAGACCTTCTTCGCGCTTTCTTCGGGTCGCTCGCAAGCCGAATCCACCACCACCTCCGGGTGAAGCGGCGGTTCGTAGGGGTCCGTTACTCCGGTGAACTGCGGGATCTCGCCTGCCATCGCCTTTCTGTAGAGACCTTTCACATCGCGATCCGCCACCACTTCGAGTGGGCAGTCTACGTGCACCTCGACAAAGTTCCGGATGCGGGAACGGATCTCCTCGCGCACTGCGCGATACGGCGATATCGCCGCCACGATCGCGATCACACCGTTGCGGGAAAGCAATTCGCACACAAACCCGATACGGCGGATGTTGACGTCGCGGTCTTCCTTGCTGAAGCCCAGGCCTTTGGAGAGATTCTCCCGCACCACGTCGCCGTCCAGCGCCTCGACCTTCGCGCCTGCGTCGCGCAGGCGTTTTTCGAGAATGCCAGCGATGGTGCTCTTCCCTGCTCCGGAAAGGCCTGTGAACCACAGTGTGAAGCCCTGGTGTGTGAAGGAGTGCTGCGTCAACGGCGCTGCGCCTCGAGGACCTCGCTCAATAGCACGTCCAGCTTCCTCTCCGCCTTTCCTTCCGGCGTGAAATGGATGCCGCACTCTTTGGCCGCGTCCTGTTCCCACCACCACCGGCCCGCGCGCTCGTCCTCGCCCTGCTTGACGGGCCGCGTGCACGGAGCGCAACCGATGCTCCTGTAGCCCGCAGCATAGAGCGGATGCATGGGTACATCGTGCTTCTGGATGTAATCACGCACTTGTTCTCCGGTCCAATCGGCAAGCGGGCTCAGCTTCAACTTACCGTCAATCGATTCGATTTTTCGAACGTCGGAACGCGAGTCATGCTGGTCGCGGCGCAGGCCTGTGATCCAGGCCCGCAGTTCCCGCAATTTCCGTTCGAGAGGTCGTACTTTCCGAACCTCGCAACACAAATTCCGCAGCGGAACTTCCCGGTGGAACAGATTCGGGCCATGTAAGCGAACCATTGCTTCGACTTCCCCGGCATCCGGCGATACCGTTTCCACCGTAATGCCGTAGCGCTCTCGCACCGTCTCCATCATGCGATAGGTTTCTTCCGGAAGACGGCCGGTATCCAGCGTGAATACGCGAACATCCCGCGCCAGACGTGACGCGATGTCAAGGATCACCAGACCCTCTGCCTGGAAAGCCGTGGCAATGGCGAGGGAATGGCCAAACTCCGCGAGAGCCCACGCCAGCAGTTCGGGAGCTTCCGCATGCTCCAGACGTTCGAGCTCTCTTAAGTCAGGAGCAGCGCCCACGCAACTCAGCCTTCATACTTCCCAACCAGAATGATGGAGAGCGGTGTGTCGCCGATCTTCACGGTCAGCGCCCAATCGTTGCTGTCGCCCTGTTTGGCAAACCCGAGTGGGTCACTCGCTCCTGCGCCCCAGATGCTCAGCACGGCCGGATGCGGCGTACCGGAGGCCTTCCGGCTCATTGCCATCAGGGCATCAAAGCCTGGCGTTGCGCTGACGTCTTTATCATCGGCGGCCGGCGTTAGCGACACAAAATCACGCTGCGGCGCCGCTCCTTGATGATCGCCATTGACTGGCATGAGACTGTAACGAAGCGTGTACACTCCGGCTTTTATCGCCTGCCCCCGGCGATCCGCACCCTGTGCTGGGAAGCGAATCGCTCCCAGCAACGCTCCCTGTGGAATCATGCCAAGTGTTACGTTCTGATCGCTGGATTGCCCTCCGGAAGGCAGCGCGCTCCGGAACCACACCTCGCATACAACCGTACCGTTATCTGCAACGATCTTCGTGCCCTGTTGTTGCAACGACTGGCCGATCGCTGGCGCCAGTTCGGAGGGCGGGGCTCCCGCCGGTTCAGTCTTGTATTGGGCGAACAGGCCACCCGCCACTACAAAAAAAAGCAATGCCGCTGATTTTCGCATAGAATTGGAGATCCTTCTCGTAGCTGGCGGAGTGAAGAATGCGACTGGAGCGGGAGACGGGATTCGAACCCGCGACATCGACCTTGGCAAGGTCGCACTCTACCAGCTGAGTTACTCCCGCTCGTTTGAGAAACCCTCATTCTCCCCCACTTGTAACATGACTGTCAAACCAGCTCCTTCTCAGATGTCATGGGACATCGAAACGTTTCACGGGAAAGGATTTATAATCTTGTATTCATCTTGTTCACTTGTGCTAGACTGTCATTTCTGTTCGGGGAGCACAACCGGGCAGAACACACAGATTTTCTTCCCTCCATTTCGGATCGAGCGTGAAATTCTAGGTTTTCCGCTTCCTGTGGAAAAGCTGTGTGAAACTTGTGCCTTAAGTATTTCGCAAGAACTTAGATGAACCCTTGGGAACAGATTAAACAGCAGTTGGAAGCCACGCTCAGCCCGGATAGTTTTGCGCATTGGGTGAGCCGCACCAGTTTTGGTCAGCTCAACGGCGGCGTTTTGCGGGTATGGGTACCGAACGTCGAGAGCAAGCTGTGGATGGAAACCGAGTACGCCAACCAGGTCGGCGCCGTAATTCGCAAACTCAATCTACCCATCCAGGCAGTTTTGTACGAGCCGCTCAAAAACGTGAAAGAGAACCCCTCGGCAGATACCGACCGGGAGACTGAGTCCGAGTTGCCGGTCTCCTCTCAGTTAAACCCGCGATTTACCTTCGACACATTCGTAGTTGGTGCTTGCAACCAGTTTGCCCACGCCGCTGCGCGCTCTGTAGCCACTAACCCCTCACGCAGCTACAACCCGCTTTTTATCTATGGTGGTGTCGGCATGGGCAAAACGCACCTGATGCACGCGATTGGGCGTTCCTTAATGAGCAACAGTTTAGGCATGCGCATCCTGTACACCTCCAGCGAGCGCTTCACAAACGAGGTCGTCTCCGGTATTCGGCTGGAACGCATGCCACAGCTCCGGCAACGCTACCGCTCGGCCGATGTGCTCCTCATCGATGACATCCAGTTGCTCGGGAACAAAGAGCGCACGCAAGAAGAGTTCTTCCATACTTTCAATGAGTTACACGATAACCAGAAACAGATCGTGATCTCGAGCGACTCCCCTCCCAAAGACATCCCCGGTTTGCTCGAACGCCTCCGGTCTCGTTTCGAATGGGGCTTAATGGCCGATATTCAGCCACCTGACCTTGAAACTAAAATGGCCATCCTCGACAAAAAGGCTGAACTGGAAGGGGTTAGGCTTCCGGAGGATGTTCGCACTTTCATCGCTACGAAAACCAAGTCTAATGTCCGTGAACTTGAGGGTGCTTTAGTTAAGTTGATGGCTTATTCTTCGCTCACAGGGGCATCGGTTAATTTGACAATGGCCCAGCAGGTTCTAAAGCACTTAACCCATGCTCAGGACCGCCGGGTAACCATTGATTCCATTCAAAAAGCAGTAGCCGAGAAGTACGGAATTAAGCAGTCTCAGCTTAAAGAGAAGAGCAACACTAAAACTATCGTCGTACCCAGGCAAGTGGCTATGTACCTCGTAAAAGAGCTCACCACCGCCTCTCTTCCTGAAATCGGCCGTGCCTTCGGCGGTAAGCATCACACGACCGTAATTCATTCCATTGGCAAAATTGAGCGGCAAAGGCAGGCCGACCCTGATTTGAACAGGCTGCTACACAGCCTAATGGACTCATTACAATGAAGTTGTCTATATTTTCCACAAGCACCATCCAATTTGTCCTGCGGAAATATGTGCACAGCGGCGTGGATACTGCCGTTTTCCTCCACCTTCCGTTCAGTTTCCACACCGGTCTCAAGCAGGAAGTCTTAGAATTTTGTATAATTTAGATAGAATTCAACATTTTGACAGACCCCATGAATACGGTTCTTCTGGGTAAGAATCTGTACCAACCAGTCAGAATAGGAGTTCTGCCCAATGGAATTCACCGTCAGTAAGAACGATCTAGTGCGCGAGCTGGGTCTTTCCCAGGGAGTGGTTGAGAAGAAGACCACCATTCCGATCCTATCTAATGTGCTCATTGAGGCGCACGGCGATCGGATTATTTTGACTGCCACAGATCTGGAGCTGGGCATTCGATGTTCGTGTCCCGCCAAGGTGAAGAAGGAGGGCGCGGGCACCGTTCCGGCGAAAAAGCTTCTTGACTATACGCGACTGTTACCGGAGGGGGACTTAAACCTCAAGTTTTTGGAAAACCACTGGGCGAGTATCACTTGCGGCCGGTCGCGGACCAAGATAGCAGGGATGTCACGCGAAAGCTTTCCCGAATTGCCGCAAATGCCGGAGCCGATTTCGGAAATCTCGGTAGGCTTGTTGGCTTCGATGATTTCACGGACAGCGTTTGCAATCTCCATGGAGGAATCACGGTTCACGTTGAACGGTGCGCTGCTGCTATTGAGTGATGGTGGGATGACCATGGTAGCGACAGACGGCCATAGACTGGCGTATGTAGAGAGCCCCAGGGGCACAAATGGAGCCTCTTCGTCTGGATTTCGTGCATTGATTCCCAAGAAGGCAATGGGAGAGATTGTGAAGCTCGCTGAGCAGAGTGGACCCGACGCCAAGCTCATTTTTGCCGGTGATGATAATCACCTATTCTTCCAGTTTGGAGAGAGGTTGCTCATTACGCGGAAGCTCACGGGGAACTTTCCTGACTATGAACGAGTGTTGCCGAAAGACAATACGAATATCGCCAAACTGAAGAAAGAGGAGATTCGCGCGGCAATTGAGCGTGTTTCGCAGTTTGCGGATGAGCGCTCGCGTGCCATTCGTGTTCAGTTCGGCCAGGGAGAAGTGAAAGTATTCTCTTCGTCGGTGGAGACTGGAGAGAGCGAGGAAAGCGTAACTAGCGAGTATGCCGGCCCAGATTTGGAAATTGGATTCAATGCCCAGTACTTGCTCGATTTCCTACGCGCTATCCAGCAGGATGAAGTCTCCTTTGCTTTAAAAGACCAGAAGAGTGCGGGAGAGCTGCGGCCGGGCAGCGAGGAAACCAAGGATCACTACCGCTACGTAGTGATGCCCATGCGCATTTGATACGGGACGTTCAGTTTTTGCCAGGCGCAATGATGGTTGTGCGCCGTAACCAGTAAACCTATGGCTAATCATGTAATACCGCCACCCGAAGGTGATCCGAACCGAGGCGACGTGTACGACTCCACAAGTATAAAAGTGCTGGAGGGCCTGGAAGCAGTGCGCCTCCGGCCTGCCATGTATATCGGTTCCACGGGCGAGATGGGCTTGCATCATCTCGTATACGAAGTGGTTGACAACTCCGTAGACGAAGCACTAGCGGGTTACGCCACGCAAGTGGATGTGACCATCCACATGGACAATTCAGTCACGGTCGTGGACAACGGACGTGGCATCCCAGTTGATATCAAAGAAGAGTTCGGGGTCTCGGCTGCTGAGATCGTGATGACAAAGCTGCACGCCGGCGGCAAGTTTGACTCCAATAGCTACAAAGTGTCCGGCGGTCTTCACGGCGTCGGAGTGAGTTGCGTCAACGCGCTTTCAGAACGGTTGGAGCTTGAGATCTGGCGGCCGGAGGGCGATAGCGGACCGAGCTACACCTGGCAGCAGGAGTATGCCTGTGGCATTCCGAAGGGCCCGCTGGTCAAGGCTGGTAAGGCGGGACGCAAAACCGGCACGCGTGTCACGTTCAAGCCGGATCCGACGATCATGGAGGTCACGAAGTTCAACTATGACACGCTGGCCCAGCGCCTCCGTGAGCTGGCGTTCCTGAATAAGGGCCTCAAGATCACGCTGACCGACGAGCGTGAAGATCCCGTTAAAACGCACGAGTTCCTCTATAGCGGTGGTATCGCCGAGTTCATCAAGCACCTGAACCGCGGCAAGACGGTGCTTCATGAGAAACCGATTTATTTCGAAGGTCAGAAAGAGCTGCCGAACGGCATGCTCACCATGGAAGTTGCGCTGCAGTATAACGACGGCTACTCGGAAAACGTCTTCAGTTTCGCGAACAACATCAACACCGTAGACGGCGGCTCGCACCTGAGCGGATTCCGCAGCGCGCTAACCCGCACCATCAACTTCTACGGCCAGCAAGCAGGCCTGTTCAAGGACGTTAAAGAAAACCTGAGTGGCGATGACGTGCGCGAGGGCCTCACAGCCGTCGTGAGCGTGAAATTGCCGCAGCCGCAGTTCGAAGGACAGACCAAGGGCAAACTGAACAGCGACATTCAGGGCCAGATGGCGCAGTTCGTTAACACCGGCCTCGGCGAGTACTTCGACAAGAACTCGGCCGTCATGCGCAAGATCGTATCCAAGTGCATTGACGCCTCCCGCGCCCGCGAAGCAGCCCGCAAAGCAAGGGATTTGACGCGACGAAAGGGCGCGCTTGACTCCGGCGGGTTGCCGGGCAAGCTGGCCGACTGCCAGGAGAAAGATCCGCAGCGCTGCGAGCTTTTTCTGGTGGAGGGCGAATCGGCCGGCGGCACTGCCAAACAAGGCCGCGACCGGCGCTTTCAGGCGATTCTGCCGCTCAAGGGCAAGATCCTCAACGTCGAAAAGGCGCGCTACGACCGCATGCTGGGCCACGAAGAAATCCGCGCGTTGATTACGGCGATCGGAACCGGCATCGGCAAAGATGATTTCGACGCCGCCAAGCTGCGCTACGGCAAGATCATCATCATGACAGACGCCGATGTGGACGGGTCACACATCCGCACGCTGCTGCTGACTTTCTTTTTCCGCCACATGCAGGAGCTGATTTCGCGCGGCAACGTGTTCATCGCGCAGCCGCCGCTCTACCGTATCAAGAAGGGCAAGAGCGAGAAGTACATCAAGGACGAGAAGGAATACACGCGCGAGATCATGCGGCGCGCCACAGAAAACCTGGCGCTCGAAATTGGCAAGAACGGAAAGGGGCCGAAATCAACCATCGATGCGGGTGAGCTGCGCGCCTTCCTCATGAATCTCGATGAGCTGGACCAGATCTTCAGTAAGGTGGAACGCAAACTACGTGACGCGCGTGTGGTGGAGGTGATCGCGAATCCGGCGCTGCATATCGACACCAAGGCGGACTTCGCGGAGAAGAGTAATCTGGAGCAGGTGATTGCCAGTCTCAAGGCGGCGGGCGTGAAGCCGGAGCTGAACCAGGACGAAGAGCACTCGGCCTGGGTCGTAAGCTTCCATGATTCCACGAACGCCGAGCGGCATATCGGGCTGGAGCTGGCCGCGCGTCCGGAGTACAAGCGGTTGCGGTCCTTATCGAAACAGATTTCGCGCTACAACGAGCCACCGTTCACGGTGGTGAAGAGCGAGCACCGCGAATCGCAAACGAACTGGCGCGACCTCCTGCTCTACGTGAAAAACGAAGGCAAGCGGGACTCGTCCGTCCAGCGATACAAAGGCCTGGGCGAGATGAACGCGGAGCAGCTCGCCGAGACCACGATGAATCCCGAGAAGCGCACGCTGCTCAAGGTACGGCTGGAAGACTTGGTGGAGTGCGAAGAAATCTTCTCGACGCTGATGGGCGAGGATGTCGAGAACCGCCGGAAGTTCATCGAAGAGAACGCGCTGGAAGCGAAGAATCTGGACGTGTGATAGAGGGCCTCGCTGGAGAATGGCGATCATTGAAGCCCTTCGTGACGTAGGATCGATTTCCAGCTACCTCTCCAAGTGCGCATACCTCAGGAAAGCGTGGATTGAGGCCGGAGATCGCCCCGGAGAGGAAGAGACCCTCTGGTACCGAGCCCAGCCGGAAGAAAACCTAGGCTTAACTCCTAAGCTCTACCGTCCTGAGTACCGGGGGGCCTACGAAGCTGAAATACGCCAAGAGTTTCAGAGTCGCGCTACGCAGCTAAAGGAAGGGCGCCTGCCGCAGACGAAGTACGACTGGTATTTCCTGATGCAGCACTACGGCGCGCCCACGCGCCTTCTGGATTGGACTGAAAATCCTCTTGTGGCTCTCTACTTTGCAGTACGGACCCTGCGAGATAGTAAAGACAATGCAAGAAAGTACAATCCCGTCGTCTGGGTTCTAAACCCTTGGTGGCTTAACTCAAAGCTAAAGTTCAAGAACGACAGGCGGGTAGAGGGTCCGATCTTGCCGGACTGGAAGGAGGCGGATCGCTACCTGCGTGATCTGGAAAAGGCATTTGAGCTAGACAGTGACACAGCGGCGAAGCTGCCCGCGGCCATAGAGCCACCCTACGTTGACCGGCGGATTGCATCGCAGGTCAGCCGCTTCGTAATCTTCGGGCAAGCGCGTGATCTTTCCAAGATCAAGAGTGCTCGCCGCGACGATTGTCGGCTCGCGAAAATAGTCATCCAGCGAAAAGTGCGTGCGCGCCTCCTCGATGAACTCGAACGGATGGGTACTACAGAGACAAATTTGTTTCTTGATCTGGAGCACCTCTGTCAGGACATCAGCCGCCGCTGGGAGAAAAGGTGAAAGAATCCATTCCGGGGAATTTGAACGGACTCCAGCTCCGTTTTCCAACCCCGGCATTTTGACGGCAAACAAGGCTGTTCCCACGTGCGCTATGATTGCAGCGTGCAGGAACTGCGGCGCATCACCGTCGATCCAGCGATCATGGGGGGCAAGCCGTGCATACGCGGCATGCGCGTCACGGTTGGCATGATCGTGGAAGCGATTGCTGCCGGGCGTAGCGTGAGCGATATGCTGGCCGATTTCCCGTATCTCGAAGAAGAGGACATTCGTGAAGCGCTGACTTACGCGGCGCGGTTGGCGCAGGGGCGGGAAGTCCAGCTTGCGAGCTGATGCGCCTGCTCATCGATATGAACCTGACGCCTCGTTGGGTTCAGTATCTCCGTGAGGCGGGTCATGACTGTACGCACTGGTCCGAAGTCGGGATGACCACTGCGCCGGGTGCAGCGATTTGCGCGTACGGACGAGAGCATGGTTACGTTGTCATCACAAATGATCTCGACTTTCCTCAAATCCTGGCTCACACGTCCGAAGCCAAACCGAGCATCATTCTACTCAGGGGTGAGCCGCTGACCCCGGAGCTTCGCGGTCCCGTGCTTCTGAGCGCGATCCTCGAATGCCGAGAAGAACTGGAAGCCGGTGCGATCCTGACCATTGACTGGTCCGATAAGGTCCGAGCCCGTCTGTTACCGCTCAGGATTTGAGATAGACCTACGGGCGAAGGAAGCGCCCGCAGCTCACATCGAGTAGCGGGCGCTCTCACCTTCAATACGCTGCGATGCCGTTGAAGCCGGATTGAGGGGTAAAGCCGCTCGCTGTTCCCACACTTGTCAGCGCGCCATTGTCTTGGATGGCGAAAATGCCGATCACGCCGGTTCCGGAATTCAGGCTGTAGAGGAACTTGCCGTCTGCACTCATGGCGATGTCAAGATTCGTGCTGCCCGCGCGGTTGCTCGCGACGACGGTGCCGGGAAGCGCGGTGAGGGTTCCGCCGGCGCTCAATGCGAATCCGGAAATGTTAGACGTGCCGGCGTTGGACGTGTAGATGAACCGGCCGTCGGGTGTGGCCGCACTCCAGCACGAAGCTGCCCCTAGTGTGGGGACTGAAGCAGTGATCGGGGTAATTTGGCCGTTGGCGCCGATCGAGTAGGAAGACAGCAGAGAACCGTTCGTCGCGCCAGTTGGTCCCGTGGAAACTGCTACCGCGATATCGTCCTGGGCGAATAGCACCGCGAAGACGCCAGGAACCGCGCTCGGAGTTGCCACGATGGGCGACAGCGTGCCGTCGGCTTGGACGGTGAAGGTATCGATGTTGTTCGTCAAACGCTCGGTAACGGCGAGAAACTTCCCGTCACCGCTAAATGCAATTGACGCCGCGCCCGAGGTATTTGTGGTCAGGAACCTGGTGGAGTTCGGAATCGGCAAGAGCCGGCCGGAGCGATCCACTTGAAAGCCGGTAACATTGCTGCTGCCGCTCGAATTGAGGACATAGAGCAGGTCGCCCCATTGAGCGAGTGCAACCGGCGAACTTCCGCCAGAGGGCACGAGGTCATTTAACTGGAGGCCAAAGAACGGGAATACTTGAAAGACCGAGATGTCGCCCGACCCGGCGTTGACCGCGAACAGCTTCGAATTGTCCGAACTGAGAACCAGAGAGCCTTGTGACTCGAGAGGGTCGGTGAGTCCACCGCTTCCCCGGCCGCCTGTGGGAAATGCGCCGACTTGTTGGAGCATTCCATTGGCCGCGCGGCTGTACTGTATGACCGCATTTCTTTCGGGACTGTTGTTCATGATGAACACGGCCCCGGCAGTATTCGAATTTTGGGCGAATGCGGCAGCCGCAAACGCGATTCCAGCGATAGCAAGTTGTAGAGGATGTTTCATTCTGTCTCCTTGAGAAATGGGTTTCACCCACAATTCGCAGGGAGCAACCGGAAAGTTACGCGCAGCGATTATGAATTCTGGTCGTTGCCCAGGTCTTTACATTTGTGTTCATTCAAACAGCTCCTCTTTCAGCAGCGGCCTGCCGGCCAGGGCGGTGTAGAAGCCCCAAACCGCGAGCGCCGCGACCGCCAGGAGGGGAAACAAAGTGGCGCCGGCGTACCAGGCTGAGAAGTCGGTGGTCAAGGGCACATTCGCCAGCAGATCTGCGGTGAAGATTCCCGAGGCCAGCGCGACCAGGCCAAACCGCACCACGACGATGGCGGCGACGGCATAAACGATGATCACGAGGGGCGTTTCGACAAATGGGTGATCCGTGCCCAGAATCTTCAGAACCCCGTAAATCAGCGTGAAGCCGGCAGCCGCGAGCCACTGCTTGCGCAGGATGACGCGGAGTAGAAAGATCAGGAAAAAGAAGATCAGCGTGCCACTGATGGAGCTCGGGATCTGGTACAGCAGCGCGGTCGCGGTGCCGCGCGCTCCGAGCAGGTAGTCGGTCGTCCCTAACCCCGGGGCTGCGCCGAGCGTGCGCAGCACCAGCGCGTCGATCAGGAAGAGAGACCACCAGAACACTCCGAGGCAGGCGCCGAACAAAACATCGCGGCCGACCAGCGGGTCGCGCATCCGCCCGCCCGAAAGACGGCTCCAGGCGATGATGGTTTGCGGCCAATGGCGGCGGACGTAAGGCTCCACGGCGAGGTACATGACCCAGACAGCGCCGGAAATGAACAAGGCGGTGCTCACGGCAATGATCAACAGACCGAATGTAGAAACCGCAGGCACGAAGTGACTTCTGGTGAGCCACAGGGCGAGTTGCACGCAGAATACGAAGAAGGCCAGCCGAAAAGCGCCGCGGCGATCGCCACGGCCGCGCACCAGATTCCAGCGGGCGACCGACACCGCGCCAACCAGGACTAGAAAGAGCATGGCGATGGCGACGATATCGCGGGCCCGTTCACCGGCGGAACGTTCGAAGGGCTGCATGCGCGCGGGCCGCGTCCACGGCCCGATGAGCGCGAAGTAAACTGGCTTGGCGCGCCATGCGGCCGCCTCAATGCGCAATGGCCGCTGGGTTCCGGGCCAATTCCCTGTCCATGCCGCTCGCGCGTCGAAGACGGCTAGCGAGTTCCATTCCGGCGTGGCTGGCTGGAAAGCGGCAGGGTCCAGTCCGGCGGCGGAGAACAGCACCTTCCAGTCAAACGGCTGGGCGGGAGAGGGAGTTTTGTCGACCTCGGGGGGAATTGCTTGTAATGCGTTCAGCCGGCCCTGGGAATCCAGTTCGACGATGATCATTCCGGACTCGGTCGCGGGCGGATCGGTGGGCGTAACGATGCCGGGAGTCATCAACTGGTCGGTGAAGCTGCTCGGCACCATGTATTGCTGGCTCTGGCGATACCAATAGTGAACCAGCGTGGGCCTTCCCGAGAGGATTTCCGGCCACCGGGCGGCTGGCGGCTTCTCGGTTTTTTCGACGAAGCGCTGGAAGTCATCTTCATAGCTAAATCCGTGCGCTTGATCGACCGGCGGCGCCGTATATCCAACGCTCCGGATGAAATCGCGGGCCTTTTCCCGCAGGACCTCCGGCGGTTTTTCGAGATTCAGATATTGCATGCCGTTGACGTGCGCGCCGGCGAGCAGGATGAAGGCCAGTGCTACGAGGACCGCCGCAAGGCATGGCACAGCGATGCGCAACGGAAGACCGGCGGTCTCACCTGAAGCGGCTACCATCTGCGGCGACGGTGTCTCGCCGGCCGCCAACGCCGCCGCTAGCGGATCGCCGCCGGGAAGCGCCGCGGCGACAGCCAGCGCCGATGCCGGCCGGTTTCGCGGATCTGTATCCAGGCAGCGAAGAATGACGCGCTCCACGGCCGGGTCCAGGTCTTTCACATGGCTTGAAGGGCTAACGGGCGTGGACTCGCTGTGCAACCGTACGAGCTCCGCGAGAGTCGAGGCCTCGAACGCGCGCTTGCCGGTGAAGATCTCATAGAGAACCAGGCCGAGCGAATAGATATCGCTGCGAATGCTGACTTCTTTGCCGGCAAGCTGCTCGGGCGCCATGTAAGCCGGCGTTCCGTTGCGCACCTCGGCGCCCTGCAATTGGTCGGCGAGACCGGCCAGGCCGAAGTCTGTAATGAGCACGTGGCCGCGGCCATCCAGCATGATGTTGGCGGGCTTCAGGTCGCGGTGAAGGACGCCCTTTTCGTGCGCCGCGGCGAGACCGGCGCACAGCTTGCGCGCGATTTCGAGCGCCTTGCCTTCTGGAAGACGCCCGATGCGCCGCAGGAGCGAGCCGAGGTTTTCGCCATCCACGTACTCCATCGAAAGGTACGGCTGGCCCTCCACTTCACCGAGGTCGTAAACCCGGCAGACGTTGGGATGCGAGACTTGGCGCGCGATGCGAATCTCGTTGTAGAAGCGCGCCAGCACGGTTTCATTCCGGCCGGTGGCTTCGGGGAGGAACTTGAGGGCCACCGGCTGGCCGAGTTTCAAGTCGTTGGCGCGGTAGACCTCGCCCATGCCGCCCCGGCCCAGCAGCGCCACGATGCGATAACGCCCGGCGAGCAAAGTACCAGGGAGGAAGCGGCCCTCATCGAGCGTTGACGACGAGCTGCTGGAGGGACGGCTCGAGGGCGTAGATGATGGTGCGGATACCGCTTCGGTTCGTGTAACCACCACATCCGCGACCAGGGATGCACCGCACTTCGGGCAGAAGCGGCTGCTCTCCGGAATGCCCTCTCCACAGGACCGGCAAGCGAGCATGGCTTTACTCTATCGCAGGCGCGGGGAGGCCGCTATTCGTATCTGAGCGCCACCATCGGATCGACGCGCGTGGCTCGCCTGGACGGTGGGTAAGCGGCAAGCAGTGCGACGGCCAAGAACAACAGAGAGACGCCAACGAAGGAGATGCCATCAACGGTATGGAGTCCAAAGAGCAGGCCGCGCAGCACGTAAGAGGCTCCAATCGCGAGAAACATTCCGGCGAACAAACCGGCAAGCACGGGCCGTGTGCTTTCGCGGAGGATGAGCCCGAGGATGTCGCGCCCCTGCGCGCCGACGGCCATGCGAATGCCAATTTCGCGCGTGCGCAGCACCACAATATAGCTGACCGTGCCGTAGATGCCCATCAAGGCGAGCACAAGCCCGATCAAACCAATCACCGACGCGATCGCGGCCGAGAGCGTGGAGGCAAGGAACGACCCCGAATAGTGAAGCATTTCCTCGAGAGTGATAGAGGTGGCCACTAAGTCGGGATCGACGGACGAGATCACCGAGTCCATCGCACGAATGACCAGTATCGGGCTGGATTGAGTGCGAATGAGCATTGAATGATCCCAAAGCCGGTCGTCGGGCAACGGTAGATAGAGCTGTCTCGAGTCATTGCCATTCAGCTCCGCGCCGCGTGTGTCACGGGCGATGCCGATGATCTGGTACGTTGGCCCGTTCGCAACGAGTTCGCTCCACTTGTGAAACTGCTCGTCGGCCGCGCCCAACCGGAGGCTGTGGCCGATAGGATTTCGGCCGGGAAAAAACTGTCTGGCGGCTGACTCGCTGACAATGACCGAGTGCTCGGGTTGGCCCGCTTGCGATCGAAAGCTGCGCCCCAGCAACATGGGAATGCCAAGGGTCTGGAAGTAATTTGACTGAACGTAGGTGTAGTGGATCAACGCGATGTTTTGCGCCGGCGATTTCTCTCCAGCGGGTGTGGCGGCTGTTTGAAAGAAGTTTTCAACGGGCTGCCGGGCGCTGGTGAGTGCCGCCACTCCCGGCAGCGCGGCCAGTCGCGTGCGAAGTTCATCTACGAGAGCGAGCTTGCGCGCGTCGTTGTATTTTGACCCCTCCGGAAACTGCAAATCGAGTTCGACGACGTGCTTGCTATCGTAGCCGGTATCCATCTTCAGCGAGTTGATGGCGCTTCGAATCAACATACTCCCGGCGATCAAGAGCACCGCGGAAAGGGCAACCTGCGCGGCGATGAGGAAGTCCTGAATCCGGCGGCTGCGAGCCGGCGACGTACTGCCTCGTTCGGAAGAAGAGAGGGCGGAGCGCGAGCTTTCCAAGGCCGGTGCGAGCCCGAACAGGATGCCGGCGACGAGAGAAATGGCGGTGACGTAGGCAAAGATTTGGAGGTCGGGGTTCACATTGATAATAAGCGTGCCCTCGTCGGCGGGAAAGGCATTGGCGGCCAGGGCGACAGACGCTCTTAGCAGCGCCCAAGTGAACAGCAGCGCCATCACGCCCGACACCAGGCCTAGCAGAGCACTTTCTGTCAACAATTGCCTGACAATGCGCAGCCGGCTGGCTCCCAGAGACAGGCGCGTGAGCAGTTCATTCTGGCGGGACCGGGCACGCGCCATTTGTAGGCTGGCAACGTTGGCGCAGGCGACGGCCAGCACCATCCCGGCAGCGACCATGATCAGCCGAATGGCCAGGTACGGTCCAGGCGTGAGTTTCAGCGGGCGGGGAAGTAGAGTGCCCGGCCACACGAGCGCGGTAACGGGCTTAGCGGATTCGGAATGCGGATCGTGCAACGTGCGCACGTGATCTGCCAGGAGGGTCATCTCCGCTTGTGCCTGGCGCTGGCTGACGCCGGGAGCGAGGCGGCCGAACAGGCGGCAGCGCTGGTTCTCGCGGTCGCGCAACGAATTGTCGTCAGGGTGCAGCAGCGGCTGGAGGCGGAGCGGCAGCCAGAAATCGGGTACAACCGCGCTGGTGCCGACGAAATTATGCGGCGTGACGCCGACGATGGTGAAGCGCGCGGTGTTCAACAGAATGGTTCTGCCGAGCATGGCGGGATCGCTGCCGAACCGCCTCTGCCAATAGTTTTCGGTGATGAGAACCGCGGGCGACGCCACCAGCTCACGAATGCCAATCGAGTCGAAGGTACGGCCGCGCAGCGCCGCGACTCCGAGAACCTTGAAATAGTTTTCGGATACGACGTAGACGTTCGCGAATTCCGCATTGCTTGCCATCGAAGGTAGCAGTCCCAACCGTCCCACCAGCGATCCGGCCGCCGAAGTTCGCTGGCTAATCAGGCCGCCGGCGTTCGAGAGCCTCGGGTGCTCAGTGGTAAACGCAATCAGGCCGCTGAAGGAATGCGCGGAATCCCGATAAGCTTCGTAGTCCGGGTAGCTGAAGCTGAAATCGATGTCGCCCGACTCGCGTATCAACGCGAGGTTGACCATGTCATCGGGATTGCGAGCGTCAAAATGACGGTCGATCAGGCCTTTGTAGATGGTGAAGACCGCGGTGTTCAGCCCGATGCCAATGGCCAGGGCGAGCACTGCGACCACGGTAAACCCGACGTTGCGACGCAACATGCGCGCCCCGTAGCGCAGGTCTTGGAGTACGGTTTCGGGCAGGATCATGGCATTGACTTCCTTAGATCGCACCTCGAATTTCATGCTATCGCATGAAAGACGCGGCCATGCGGCAATTATTACTACGTGCCGCTATTCGTAGGGGAAAGCTTCCCGGGTCGACTTGCGAAGCGCGGCGTGCCGAACCCTGGGCACGGTTGCGGGCAAGACCCGTGTACAATAGGTTTTCCCGCCGGTGTTGGTTGCGACGGCTGGAAAACCAATTTCACATGCGAAAACTCCGATGGGGCGTTCTCGGCGTCGCCAATATCGCCGTCGTTAAAGTCATTCCCGCCATGCAACGGGGCCAGTGGTCCGAAGTCGCGGCGATCGCCTCGCGCGATTTGGCTAAGGCCCAGCGTGCCGCACGCGAACTGGGCATCCCGAAAGCCTATGGGTCGTACGAGGCGCTTCTGGCTGACCCGGAAATCGACGCCATCTACAACCCGCTGCCCAATCACCTGCACGTTCCGTGGTCCATCAAGGCGGCGGAGGCCGGCAAGCACGTGCTGTGCGAAAAACCCATCGGGCTTTCCGTTGCCGAGGCGAAACAACTGCGCGATGCGCGGGACCGCACCGGGGTGAAGATCGGTGAGGCCTTCATGGTGCGCACGCACCCGCAGTGGCTGAAGGCGCTCGATCTGGTGCGCAACGGCAGCATCGGCAACCTGCGTTCGATCCTGGGCTTTTTCAGCTACTCGCTCGAGGACCCAACGAATATCCGCAACATTTTCGAAGCGGGCGGCGGCGGGCTGATGGACATCGGCTGTTACCCAATCTTCAGCTCACGCTTCATCTTCGGTGCGGAACCGCGCCGAGTGCTGGGACTGGTGGAGCGCGACCCGCAGATGAAGGTCGACCGCCTCACTTCGGCGATTCTCGATTTCCCCGCCGGCCAGTCGATCTTTACGTGCGGCACGCAACTTGTGCCATACCAGCGTGTGCAGATTTTCGGCACCAGTGGCCGCATCGAAATCGAGATTCCGTATAACGCGCCTCCCGACCGGCCCTGCCGCATTTTCGTCGACGATGGCAACGACCTGTTCGGCGCGGGCATCGAGACTTACGAAACCCCAGTTTGCGATCAGTACACCATCCAGGGCGATCAGTTCTCGCGCGCCGTGCAAGGCGATGGCGAAGTGCCCGTGCCGATGGAATCCGCCATTGCGAATATGGCGGTGATTGAGGCGATTTTCCGCTCCGCCGAATTGGGAAGGTGGGAAGAACCGCGGGCGTAAACTCTATGGGACATGCTTCGCCTATGTTCCGCTGCATTTCTGTTGAGCGCTTCGTTCGCAATCTCAACACCGGCGAGAGCGCCGGCGCCTACAGCAGCATGGTCAAAGCCGGCGACACGATCTATCACGATGCCCAGCACCCCTCAGCGCTGATCTTACCGGTAGTACCCTAGCCGCTGTACCCTAGCCGCTGTTGGTAGCACGTCAAGTTGTCCGGTTTTATTAGCAAGTGAAATGTCCGGTTTGTGACGTAAAGTGCATCTGCGCTGGAGGCCAGCGGGGGATGCACAAGGGGGCGGCAGCCCATAAGCGCTAAGATAAGCGATGGCATTGGAAGCACCCCCGAATGGCCGAATTGAAGTACCGCCCGTGGGAAGGCGCGTCGATGAGGCCTTGAACAACGCTTGGCGGAACGGTCTCGTAAAGA
>Ga0326728_10002188_pt1 | contig 66176 bp, 79 predicted proteins | sample MB3enrmetagenome_FD_207602 | JGI IMG/M metagenome (GOLD analysis project Ga0326728, IMG submission 207602) | Lab enriched peat soil microbial communities from McLean, Ithaca, NY, United States - MB31MN | ecosystem: Environmental > Terrestrial > Soil > Wetlands > Peat | place: USA: New York...
AGCGCCTTCTTATCGCTCCGGCGGGGTCGGCGTGGACAGCACGTCTGTAAGTTCGGTCAAGGTAAGCTGGGAGAACTCCGGGGGCGGGTGCAAAACCCAACCGTCCGTGCAAGCGGGTCTTTCCCGTAAGGCGGGCGGCGTCGCCGGAGAAGTCGGAGTCCTGCGTAGCAGCGATCAAACTCCTGTAATGGGAGTGGAGCGAAGGCGGGACACTTGTTCGGGTGTCAGGAGAGACGGTGGCCGATGGCTCCGCCAGGAGATACGCCGCCACGGTGAACTCATCATCAACCCTGACTTTGGTTCGCGTCCCAAAGGCGCGGATCCAACCGGACTCGGAGAGCCGAATATGGGAAATCCGTCCGTTCGGTTCGATGAGGGGCGAAGTGGCAGCGCGGGACTGACAACTGCGGTCAGTTCAACACCGCCTCCTGCCACTTCGCCTACTCTACTAAAAAAATAAACTTTTTGTCGCGGCATGGCAAAAAATGGCTGCCGCGCCCAATGAAAGTCAACTCCCTTCCCGAGCCAAGCGCGCCTCCAATCCATCCGGCTATATCGAGCTATTTCCGAGTAATTCCGACTATGTCCGACCTAAGAAAAACCCACCCGGCGCCAAAATCACCCGAGTTCCCCATCACCCCGGCTGGCTCACGAAGGACCCGCCGCAGCCTGGTTGCCGCCCACTCCAGCGCGCCAAAACACACACCGGCCGCAGGAAAATGGCCGGCCGGCAAATTTGAGCTTTATTGCCGTGGGCCAAGCCGGTCACACTGCGGGTGTGGTAAGTTTGAATCTTTTGTTTGCGCCTTTTTGCGGCCATCTTGATTTATGAGCATAGCCTATCAAATCGTCGTCTGCGGCGGCATTGTGCCGGACCCGCTCCAAACTCTGGAGCCGGTGACCGGTCCGGCCGGCCCGGCCTTGAAAAATGAAATGATGCTGCCCGCCGTGCTCGATCCGTGGGCCAGCCACGCGCTTTATGAGGCGGCGAACCTTGCAAAAAACGCGCCCGGCAGCAAGGTCTGGCTCGTCAGCCTCGGCCCCAGGGCCAAGCTCCAGCAGGTGATGATGACGGTGGCGCAAAAAGTGCCCTTCGAACTGGTGGCGCTCGACGGTCCGGCCAGCGGTTTCACCGAGGCTGCCGAAGTCGCCGCCGCTTTGGCTGAAGCCATCCTGGCCATTCCCGGCCTCGACAAATCCAGGCTGCTCGTCTTCGGCGGTTGGGAATCCGCCTCGCGCGGCGCGGGCGCGACCATGCCAATGGCCGGCGAACGCCTTGGCATCGTGGACCAGTTTCAAGGCGTGGACGAACTGAAAGTCAACGCCGACGGCTCGCTGGAAATCCTGGAGCGCATTGAAGGCGGCAAGCATCAGCTCTCCAGGTGTGCCGGGCCGCCGGCCTTGCTGGGGTGGGCCACGGGCAACTTGCCCGAGCCGAAAAACAATCCCCAGGTCGGCATGGCCAACATGCGCACCGCCCTGCCGGCCTTGCAGAAGGCCAAACCGGCCCGCCTCGGCAGCGAAGGACTCACCTTCGTAAGCGTGACGCTGCCCAGGCAGCTTCGCGCCACCAAAATCGTCAAAGACAAATCCCCCGGCGACATCGCGCAGGACATCGTCGAGTGGATCAAGCAATGAAAACAAACGGGGTGCTGGAGTAATGGAGTAATGAAACTCCGCTTCTTCCACCCAACACTCCATCAGCCCACCACTCCATTCTCTCCATGGAAACCATTCTTTTTCTCGCCCATGTCGAAGCCGGCGGCTCGCTCGCCAAGGCGGCCCGCGAAGCGTTGCACGCCGCGCGCGCCCTGAACAAGGCCCTCCCCGGTTCGAATCTCTTCGTCGGCCTCGTCGGCGAAAGCGTCCAGGCGGCGGCGGATTCCATCGCCGCCTGTCCGGCCACAAAGTATTTTGGCGTGGCCGGCGCGGAGTTTGGCCCCTCGCGCTATGCCACGGACGCGGCGGCGGCGGAAGCCATTTGCCAGGCGGCGCAGGCCACCCTGGTCGTCGCTCCGGCAACTGCGCGCTGGAACCGCGTTTTGCCCGGGGTCGCGCAACGCCTCGGCGGGCGCGTGGATGGCCATGTCACCGGCATCGGCGATGCCGGCGGCCAGCCTGTGGTCAGCCGCTGGTTCTATCGCCAGCGCATGGAGGCCACGCTGACCAGAACGCAGCGGCCGTGGTTTATGCTCATTGACCCCGGCAGTCAGACGGCGTGCGACTGCGGCGCGGGCGCGGCGGCGGTCGAATTGGTTCCGGTGAATCTTGGCGATGCCGGCCGGCGCACCACGGTGGTTGGCCTCCGCGAACCAAAGGCCGACGCGCAAACGATCCGTCCCGACGCGCCGCTGCTCTTCGTCACCGGCGCGGGCTGGACCAAGAAACAGGCCGATGGCCGGACGCACGTTCCCGAAGCGGAAAAGTTGATCCTCGATTTTCTCAGGCTCACACGCGCCTCGCTGGGCAGCAGCAAGTCGCTGGTGGATTTGGGAGGCGAAGGGCAGGCGGTGCTGCCGTTCCTCTCGCATCTCAACCAGATCGGCCAGACCGGCGCGACTCCGCGGCACGCCAAAGGGTTGAGCACCTGTTGCCACGGCGAAGAGCCGCACACCGTCGGCTGGCGTTTCATTGGCGAGCGCCGCGCCATCAGCCTGGACCCGAACTGCGGTTGGGCGCGCGGCAAAGCCGATGTGCTTTATGTGGCCGACGCCTTCGCGGTGGTGGCAAAAATGAACGAGCTGCTGGCGGCCAATCCAGCCCCGGTGCCTGCGGTATGAGACGGAATTATTCGCGGGTTGAATTGGGCAGTGCGATTGGCGCCCGCAAGGCAATGAGGACAGTTTTTGGCAGTGTCCTGATTTGCAGTGTCGAGCCTGCGGCTCGAAATCGGCGCGCAGCACCGACGCTACAACTAATTAGGCCACTGCCCGATTTTTGACTGACTTGGCAGGGCGGAGATGGTAACTTATAGAGCATGAAAATGGCGACAACACCGGCGGAGCAGCGGCGCTGGATGCAACAATGGCGCGAGGCGGCCATCTTTTTGGATGAGGTGCAGCGTGATGAATTGGCCAACCTGACGGCGCGGGATGCACGGCGTCAAATCAAGAGCGTGCTGGGGTTGCCGCTGGGTTGGCGCAACCCAGATGAACGCTGTGGTCTTGTCGAGCAGCAGGCGTTTTTTCAACGGCAGCGCGGCAAATGAACGCTGTTTTACCCACAGCCGCGAAACTTCAGGAGTTCTTCCAGAAACGACGCTGGCGGTTCTGCATCATTGGCGGCGTGGCCGTCCTGCGCTGGGGGCAAGTCCGCGCGACCCAGGATGTGGATGTCACCCTTTTAACCGGATTCGGAAAAGAAGAGTTCTACGTGGACGAATTGCTGGCGGCTTACTCGTTGCGTCCGCCATGCACGCGGGAATCCGCTCTCCAGAGCCGGGTCTTATTATTGACGGGATGGGAAAACACGCCCATGGATATAGCCCTGGGAGCGGTGGCCTTTGAAGAGCGAACCATCGAGCGAAGCACCCTGTGGGAGGCGACGGAGAAGTTGATTTTGCGGACTTGTTGCGCCGAAGACTTGCTCGTTCACAAATGTTTTGCCAACCGCGAGCGGGATTGGGCCGATGTGGACGGCATCCTGGCGCGGCAGTGGAATAGATTGAATTTGAATCTGGCGCGCACGGAATTGAAGCCGCTGGCGGAGTTGAAAGAGGAGCCGGAAATCATGCTCCGGCTGGAACAGAAGATCGCGCACCATAACCAGCCCTTCACCCGGATCAAACCCGCCAAACCGGGGAAAAAACGGCGGTGAAGGAAGCCCCGTTTCGGCCGGCGCCACTCTCCCTTGGCCCTTGGCCGCTCACGATTATGCGCAGCTGAATTTTCTGGCAGGGCGGGGCGATCCTTAGCATGATGACGGGGTTCTAATCCCAGCCAAAGATATTTGAAGTTTTCGGTCGGGGGGCGCGGCCGCGCCGCCTAAAATCCGAGAGATAATTTGACGAGATGTTGAACGTAAGAATCTATGAGCAGCACGACGGCAGCGGCGCAAAGGCCGGAGAGTTTCTCCCAGTTCGGCGAGGACGTACTGGTCTGGGACTATTTCCAGAGGAAGCGGGCGGGATTCTTTGTGGAAGTGGGGGCGAACGCGCCGCGGCTGCTTTCCCAAACCTGGCTCCTGGAACAGAATGGCTGGTCAGGCATCCTGGTGGAACCTCAAGCCGGTTGCTGCAAGATGCTGCACGAGCAACGGCCCCACTCGAGAGTCTGCCAGGCCGCCTGTTGCGCTCCGCAACAGAGAGGCATTTTGACCCTGCACGTTTCCGTCAACCCCGCCTTGTCCGGTTTGAAAAAACACGTCAACGACACCGAGGCGCAGTACGTCGGCACGGAAACGGTGCCGGCGTTGCCGCTGGATGAAATCCTCGCGCAGACGGAACATCCGGCGGTTGATTTCATCTCCATTGACGTGGAAGGCCTTGAATTGGATGTGCTCCAGGGGTTGGATCTGCAAAAGCATCAACCGCCATTGTTGGTCGTTGAAGACCACCTGCACAGCCTGGACGTGCATTTCCATCTGGGCCGGCGCGGTTACAAACTGGTGAAACGAACCGGCTGTAACAGTTGGTATGTTCCACGGCGCGTTCCATTTCCCATCCGCCTGTGGGACCGGATCAAATTGTTCCGCAAGGTCTGGCTGGGCACTCCCGTGCGCGCCTTGCAACTCAATTTGAAGAAGCGGTCCCGCCGGCGGCTCAGTCCGTCCGGCCCATGAACTCAACCAACACGGCTGGCATGGCCCGAGAAAAACTGCCCATTTCGGTCTGCGTTATTTCCGGGGCGGAAGCCCGGCGGATCGGCCGCCTGCTGCACAGCATCGCCGGGTGGACCTCGGAAATCGTGGTTGTTTTGAACGAGGACGCGCAGGACGGCACGGAAGATATCGCCTCTTCTTTTGGCGCGAAAGTATTCCGGCATCCCTGGCACGGTTTTCGCGAACAGAAGAACCTGGCCCTCGGCCATGCCACCCAGCCGTGGGTGCTCTGCCTGGATGCGGACGAGGAGGTTGGGCCGGAATTGCGCGCCTCCATTCACCGGTTTTTTGGCGGCGATCAAGATCGTTTTGCCGGCGCTTGCTTTGCCCGCAAGGTCTGGTTCATGGGCCGCTGGATCACCCACGGGGATTGGTACCCCGACCGCGTGCTCCGCCTCTTCCGCCGCGGCCAGGGCCAATGGGCCGGCAGCCCGGAACATTGCCATGTGGAACAAGCGGGGCCTTCGCTCCGGCTGGCCGGCGACCTGTTTCATTATTCCAATCCCGACATCAGCAGTTACGTGCGCAAGATCAACTACTTCGCCGATCTTTATCTGCAACGGCAGCTTGCCGAACGCGCGCGCTGGTCCGCCGCCGGCGCCATTTTTCGCGCGACCTGGCGCTTCCTGCGCGCTTATTTCTTCCGGCGGGGATTCCTCGATGGTTATCCCGGCTTTTTCATCGCCGCTTCCACCGCCTATTCCACCCTCGTCCGGCACAGCCGGCTCTTCGAGCATTCGCAACCCGCCCCTCCGCCATGCGCGCCGCCCAAATCACCCTGATCATCTCCACCTTCGAGCGGCCCGGCCCGCTGCACCAGGTCTTGCTCGGCGTCCAGCGCCAGTCGGAAATGCCGCTGGAAATCATTATCGCGGACGACGGCTCCGGCCCCGCCACCCGCGAGTTAATCGGCCAATGGCAAAAACGGCTGGCCACACCCTTGCGCCACCTCTGGCAGCCCAACCTCGGTTTCCGCAAGACTCTGATCCTCAACCAATCGGTTGCGGTCGCCAAAGGCGATTACATCGTCCTGCTCGACGGGGATTGCGTGCCGCAGGCCAAATTCATCGCCGATCACGCCGCCCTGGCGGAAAAGAATTTCTGGGTGCAGGGCCGGCGCTGTTTTGTGGGGGAAAAATTCGCCCCGGCATTTTCCGCCGCCGCCACTCCCGTCTGCCGATGGATGCTGGCCAGGCGCATCACCGGCCTGGCCAAGGCCGTCCGCCTTCCCTTTCCCGTCGTGCGCCGCAACACCGGCCAGCGCGGCATCATCGGCTGCAACATGGGGTTCTGGCGCGAGGACCTTCTCGCCATCAACGGTTTTGACGAGGAATACACCGGGTGGGGCATTGGGGAGGATTCCGACTTGGGCACGCGGCTGTACCATCTGGGCCGGCCGCGCAAATTTGTTTATGGCCATGCCATTGTTTATCATTTGAACCACCCCAGGCTGGGCCGCAGCCATCTCCCAGCCAGCCGGCAGCGCCTGGCTGAAACCATCCGCTCCGGCAAAATCCGTTGCCAGCGGGGGATCGAACAGTATCTCTCCAACGCCGCCCGGCCAGCATGTAATGCGCCAGCCCTGGATGGCAGGGCGCGCGCTCCGTGCGCGCCGCGGCGGGCAGAGGACTGCCCGCCCTACCTTCCCTCCGCATGAAATCCACGCTTACACCGGAGCGCGCGCCGCTGCGCATTTTGCATCTCAATTCCCTGCTCACTGGCGGCGGCACCGACGACCAATGCGTCCAACTGGCCGCCGGACTGCGCCAACTCGGCCAGCAGGTCATGCTGGCCGGCCCGGCCGGCCTCGAATTCTCCGAAACCATCAACGCTTCCGGCCTGCCGTTCTTTGACACGGGAAAGGACGCCTCGAAACTGAAGTTTATTTTTCGCGCGGCCCGTTTGATTCGCCGGGAAAACTTTCAAGTCGTCCACGGCCACCACGGACGCGACCTCTGGCCAACGATTCTGGCCGCGCGAATATCCGGCGCAAAACCGAAGATCGTTCTCACCCGTCACCTGGCCAAAAGCCCCGCTTCCCCAGCCAGCCGCCGTTTTTTGCTCGGGCAATGCGACGCCCTGATCGCCGTCTCCGAATTCGTGGCGCGCGTCCTGCGCGAGGGGGTTTATGAGCCAAATTCGCCGGAGGAGGAACGGCGCTGCCGTCCCCCGCTGCGCGGGGATCATCGGAAAATTCATGTTATTTACGGTGGCATTGACACTGGCCGGTTCCGCCCGTGCGCGGCGGCGGAAACCAGACGCGAGCTGGGCCTGGGGCCGGAACATTTCGGGTTCGCCGTGGCAGGCGGCTATGATTTGCCGCGCGGCAAAGGCCAGCGCGAGTTTCTGACGGCCGCCGCGCGGATGCGCGGGAAAGTGCCGCAGGCCCGCTTTCTCATCATTGGCCGCGGGAGCATGGCGGAGATTTTGCGGGCGGACATCGCCCGGCTCGGCCTGGGCGGCACGGCCTGGCTGACGCCGTACGCCGCGCAGATGCCGGCCGTGATGAACGCCCTGGATTGCCTGGCGCATCCGCAAATCGGCACCGAAGCGCTGGGGCTGGTCGTCTGCGAAGCGCACGCTTGCGGCAAGCCGGTCATCGCCTCCGCCCTGGATGGAATTCCCGAGGCCTTTCGCGCCGGCAATTATGGCAGGCTGGTGCCGCCGGAGAACATCGCCGCGCTGGCCGACGCGATGGCGGCGCAGGCCGGCGAGCCGGCGCTCGGCCCCGCCGCCGCGGCCGTTCTGCACGAAAGAGTCGCGCAGGTGTTTGCCCTGGAGCGCTCCGCCAAAGAGGTCTTGCGCCTCTACCAGAATTTGGCAGTGTCCTAAGTTGTTGTAGCGTCGGCGCTGCGCGCCGATTTCGAGCCACAGGCTCGACCCTACAAATTAGGACAATGCCCAGAATTTGACCGCCTTGAAGCGATGTTAAAAGTTAAACTCGATTTCTGCGATTTTTGGCCGGGCTTCTGCAAAACGCGCAATTTCTTTTACAACCTTTTGTGCCAGCGCTTCGAGGTCGAAATTTGCGACTGCCCCGACTTCCTCATCTTCTCCGACCTGGGGCAGCATGTCCATCGGGTCCATAATTGCGTCAAAATTCATTGGTGCGCGGAGGATTTTGCCCCCGACTTCAGCCTCTGCGATTACGCCTTCACCTGCCGCCAGCTTGATGATCCCCGCAACCTCCGCCTGCCCTGCTATGCCTTGCGCGATCCGCGCGCTCTGCTCAAGGACAACGAGAGCGCGGAACAAGTCATGGCCGCCAAAACCAGGTTTTGCGCTTTCCTGGCGCGCTACGCCAACCGCAAAACCCGGGTGCGCAACGGCTTCTTCCACAAGCTTTGCCAATACAAGAAAGTGGACTCGGCCGGAGGCGCGCTCAACAACACGGGCTTTCGCGTCCCCATGGGCGCGGCGGCCAAGCTGGAGTTTCTCCGGCCCTATAAATTCCATCTCGCCTTCGAGAACGCCTCCGTGCCTGGTTACACGACCGAAAAGATTGTTGACGCCATGCAGGCGCGCGCCATGCCCATCTATTGGGGCAACCCCGGCGTGGCCCAGGAATTCAACCCCAAAAGCTTCCTCAACTATTTTGATTTTCCGAGCGAAGAAGCCCTCATTGAAAAAATCATCGAACTGGACCGGGACGACGCCAGGTACCTGGAGTATCTGCGCCAGCCCTATTTCCACAACAACCAGCCGAATGAATTTTACAGCCACGAACGCCTGCTCAATCAGTTCGAGAAGATTTTCACCACGCCCATCACGCCGGTCTCCGCCAAACGTTATCCCCTGCAAATTGACCGATGGATTGCCGTCCTCAAGAACCGGCCTAACCGGTGATGCTGCGTCGGCCAGGGGTGGGCCGGAAAGGCAGGGCGGGCAGTCCTAATTTCCAATGACCAATTTTCGATGACCAATTTTCAATCCTGAGAACCCATGAGGTGTGACTTGATGCCGGGGATTGAGAATTTGCCATTGAGTATTTGTCATTTGTAATTTAGTGTTCTGATGATTGCGCCAAGAGCCTATCGAGCCAGAAGGAAGGCTCGACAAAGCTAAGATGCGCCTCCGGCCAGAACACGGCGGGTGATTTGGTTGATCTTGCGCCGGGCCTGGCCCCGGGCCAGTCGCGCCCGCCAGGCGGCGGGTTGCAGAATCCACGGCTTCTTGCGGCGGCGCAGCCTCTCCAGGTTGTCCTGCGCCAGGCCGGAAATGTCCAGCGCCGGCTCCAGTTCGGCCCACCGGACCGCCGCCAAAATTCCAGGCACTGCCGGGTTGAGGTCCCGCTGCCGCGCGACGACCCTCTGGGCCAGCCGAAACAGTTTCAGGGCCAGGGACTCCACATGATAGCCGGCCAGCGGATAGGGTTTCTCATGATGGCGAAAAGTGGAGAACCGTTGCGGAGTGACGGCCATTGTCACGTCAAACATATTCTCAATTCCCCAGGCGCCATCGCCCGCCATGCCAAATTCGGTCGGAAAGGGCCGCTGCCGCAGGCAATCGGTCCGATACAGATTGCTGGCGGTGCTGCCGAGCAAGGCCCCCCAGGTATTGACGGCCGCGAACAAAAACTGCTCGCTCGGCGTCAGCAGTTGCGGCTGCTTGATCTTGAGCTGGTCCACGATCTCATCAATCGGCCAGCGGTCGTCCGGCCACGGGTCTCCGGCCTCGTTGACAAGGGCTGGCTTGCTAATGACCACGTCGCTTCGCAGCCTCTCCGCCACCTCATAAAGATGTTCCACCCCCTGCCGCGAAATGGAATCTCCGACGGTGGCGATGTAAACGTATTTGGCCCGGGCGTTTTGAATCCCAAAATTCCACGATTGGTATAAACCGGGCGGATGGCTCAGAAACCGGGTGCGGGGATGGGTCAGGCCCTCGCGGATCAGTTCAACCGTGTTGTCCTTTGAATCGCTGTCCACCACCACCACTTCGTCCGCCAGATCAATCCACGCCTCCAGCGACCGGAGATGGCCGGGCAGGAGCGCGCCGCTATCGCGGGTCGGGATCAGGACGCTAATCGGCAGCATCATGGGAACGGTTTTTGCAGACCCGCCGCCAGTGGTGGCGGAAGAAGTTGGCCGAGGGGAACCGGCGCTCCCGGCGCTCCTGATAACCTCTCAGCTCGTTGGTCATGGACAACCAATCCACTCCCTGCCGGTGGGCAAATTCATGCAGGGCCGCGCCAATGCCAGCCGGATAAAAAATGATGACGTCGTTCAGCACCATGAGCCGGTGGCGCGAACTGAGCGACAGCAGCCCGGTCACGACCGAGTGGAAATCCGGCCAGTCGGCGCAGTCATGCGGGCGGGGCGGAGCGCACAGATAGTACCGCGCGTCGTCAATCAGCACCACGCTGTTCGGATGCAGACTTTGCAAGGCGGCCAATTCCCCAAGCAGCGGCGATTGGGAATGCGCGCCCGCCGTCTCCCCCGCCTGGCACCAGTGGGCGTCCAGCCAGAACAAGACCGCTTTGCCCCGAAAATCGCGCCCGCCCAGGAAGGCCGGAGAATCCTCCAGATAAACATGCACCCCGGCCGCGCCGGCAAATCTCTGCCGCGCCGCCTCGAAATAATGCGGCGATTTTTCGACCGAGTGGCATTCTCCAAAAAACTCCCGGGCCAGCCGCAGGGTGTCGCCATTGAAGGTGCCGGTTTCGACAAAAACCTCCAAAGGCAATTGTTGTTTGAGAAAAGCCAGCAGCCCGGAATCAAGTGAAAAGTGGATCGCGCCCATGGTTCAGGAGCGTGACCGATCACGCCATTGCTTCCAGAATTTCTTCCGCGCCGCCGGCGCGGTGGGGCGGGGAAAAAAGGCCGTCCCCGATGAAAGGAGAGCTTCCTTGGGCACGAAGCAGGCGTCCGACCAGGCCAGCCAGCCGGCTTGAGTATAGAATTCGTTGAATTGCGCCGCCCAGAAATAACCCTGCCCTTCCAGCCATTGGGCCAGTTCCAGCGGGCTGGCCTGGCCGACATAGAGCGGGGTGTAGATGAGTTCCACCACCAGCCAGGGACGGCTGGTCCGCAAGGTCGCGGCCGCTCCCTGCAAAACGCGCAAGTCGTTGCCCTGCGTGTCAATTTTGATCAGGCCGATCTGGCCAGGCCATTCCTGTGGGGCGAGATACTCGTCCAGGGTGAGCGTTTGCACGGTGAATTGCCGCGCCGCTCCTTCGGGGGGTGGGGTGGCATAAGGCAACAGGGATGCGGTGTAGCTCTCTCCCTGGCAAAACAGAGTTTGCCGGCCGGCCGCGCAATGGCAGGCGCAGTTTTCCAATCGAACGCTGCCATTTGCGGCAAATCTCTCCTTCAAGAACGCGAAATTTTGCGGGTTCGGCTCGAATAAAACCGCCCGCTGGAACGGCGTGCCCGGCATTTCCAGAAGGGTCCGGGCAAAATCGCCCTGGTAAGCGCCCACATCCAGCAAAACAGATTTACGGCGAAACTGCTCGCCCTGCGCCACCACCTGGGCGCAAAGCCATTTCTCAAGAGAGCCGTCAATTGAGGGTGAACTCATGCTGTATCGTTTCGCAACCCCAGAATAGATTCGGCGATTTTTGTTGTCAACCCGTCCGATGGCGCCGGCATCGCGGAGGGCGCATTTTGCGTTATTGGCCAGCCACTCCTAATCCTAATCTTAATCCTAATCTTAATCTTAATCTTAATCCTAATCTTAATCTTAATCCTAATCTTAATCCTAATCCTAATCTCACCTAATTCCACCCCGGATGACGAAAATACTAATTGAACTTGCCGCGCGGGACAGCCTCGATTTACTGTGACGCCGGTTCTTGACGGAACCGGGCCGCGTTTTTTCGCCACCCAACCAACAGCGCCATAGCATGTCCCTTTCCAGTGCCGGACCAAGCGTCCTCTCGCAGGACACCGAAATCAAGCTTCTCGCCGCCATGCTGCCCTATGTGCGCCCGACTTTTGTGGACGTCGGGGCGGAGCGGGGCGCTTTTGCCCGGTTCTTGGCGGGGCATGGATTGCGCGGGACCCTGTTCGAGCCGCTGCCCCAGCATCAAGCGTCGCTGGAAGCCATGGGGCGCGAGCACGGGACGCGGCATTTTTCGTTCGCCATAGACGAGAAGGACGGGAAATCACAGCTTCATATTGCGTGCGACGAAAAGGGGCAGCCGCTGAACTTTTTCCATTCCTTGCAGAAGCTGGAGAACGATCCGCGCGTTCACCACACCCAAACCTGGCCGGTCGTTTGCCGCAGCCTGGCCAGCCTGCAAGCCGAGGGTCTGGTGGATTCCGAACTGGGCGTGCTGAAGATAGACACCGAGGGAAACGACCTGCGGGTCTTGCGCGGACTGGGGCCGGTGCGCGCGGAGGTGATGATGTGCGAATTCTTCACCCCGGGCATCTACAATGGCTGGCCCGAGGCCGAGCCGCTGGGGTTGATTGAGGAGGCGCGCCGGCAGGGATTTGCGTATTGGCTGGCCGTCAAACGCCGCCAATCCGCCGAGATCATTTCCCTCAATCCCCTGGCCTTTGGCCAGCAGGAGTGGGGCAACCTCCTGTTTCTGAGGGACGCCGTCTTCCATTCCGCTTGGGCGGCTTTAAGCGCCATCGTTGCGGCTGCGGAGGAGAAGTTGTTTTCCCAACTGGAAACCGCTCCAGTCGGCCGCCGACGCAACTGGTGGCGTTGGTAGCCCCCCTCCAAGCTCGGCCCCGCCAGTTGGGGAACAGGCTTCACCAATTAGCGTCGCGCTCGTAGCCCGCTCCGACCAGCAAATCATTGTAGAGATATTTGAATCGGGCGGTGATTTGAGGCGTAAAATGCGACCGCCAGTCGCCGGCGATTCCTTTGCGGTAATGGGAGTGGATGTCCTCCTCTCCAGCCTGGCGCCCGCGGCTGAGTTTTTTAAAGGTATGACGGGCAGCCACCTCTTCAATGAGGGACTGTTCCACTTGAAGGCCCCAACGTTCGTGAAACATCCGCTGCAATTGCCCCGCGGCGTCCTTCAGGAAATCCTCGAATTTGAAGAACCGCTCCCCGGCTTCGAGCCAACTGCGTTGGATGAGGGCCGAACTGGCCAGCGAGCATTCCATCAGATAAAGAAGCCCATTTTCTTCATTGAGACTGTCCAACACCATCCGCATTTTGGCCAGCGCAGCCACGTCCAGGCCGTGGCTGCACCGGATGCTGAAATAGTAGGAAACCAGCGTGTCGCGCAAATCGCGCAGCACGACAAAATGGCGGCTGGAGGCTGGGGCGAATGACTCGTATTCCTGCCGGCTGACATAAACACAGCGATAGACTTTGCCCATCTTGATCGGCCGGGTAAAAACCTGGGCCTCATAATTCTCCGCCGGCTCGAAGTCGGGAGTGAATATCTGCTCCAACATGCCCCCGATCCACTGGGAACCGGCTTTCCAATGGGTAACGTGAAAGAACGTCATCTCCGGCGGAACCAGCCGGGCGCTCCCATGGCCAGGGCGCGTACCCCGGGAAATCCTCCCGCCGAACAGCCGGCGAAAGAAGGCCGGCTCGTGCCCGTTTGGGCGAGTTCCAGACCCGGTTTCCAGCGGAGGAATCTCAGTCTCGGTCAAAATGCTCATTAGCTAAATAAATACCAGTCTGATGTGAGACGTCAGCCTACACACAGGCAGGCGTTGCCATTACCTCAGGCGAAAGCAGAGTGCCATCCGCGGCGGGGATTGTCAAGCGGCCCGGCGCATTATTTCCGGCGCGTATTTTTGGCCGCCCCGATTCAGCTTGGTCCCCCGGCGATCCAGTGCTATAGATAACCCATGCGCCGTTCCGCCCCGGGCCATTATCACACCTTGGAACCGTTTCTGGATTTATTCAAAACGGGGGTGCCGATCTTGATGTACCACAAAATCGGCCCGCCCCCGCCCCGCGTCCGCCTCCGCGGGCTTTATCTCCAGCGGGATGTTTTTCTGCGCCAACTGGACGAATTGCAACAGGCCGGCTTCACCCCCTGCCCGCCGGCCCAGGCCAATGGCAGGGTCCCCTCCAATGGCGCCCCGGACCGCCGCGTCGTCCTCACCTTCGATGACGGCTTCCGCAATGTCTTCCAAAACGCCCTCGAACCCCTGGCCCAAAAACAATTCCGCGCCATTCAATTCCTGGTCGTCAATTGCATCGGCAAACTCAACGAATGGGACCTGCGCGACGGCGAAGCGCCTGAGCCTCTCATGGACCGCGTCCAGGTCGGCGAGTGGCTGCGGGCCGGTCATCGCATCGGCTCGCATTCCCTGACCCACCCCCGCCTGACCCGCCTGAGCCTGCGCGACGCCCAGGAGGAGATTCTGGGGAGCAAGAAGAAACTGGAGGACACTTTCGGCGTGGCCGTGGAGGATTTTTGTTATCCCTATGGGGATTGGAACAACGCCGTGCGGGATGTGGTGATGGAGGCGGGTTATCGCACCGCCTGCACGACCGACTACGGCGTCAACCTTCCCACCACCTCGCCGCTGGAGCTGCGCCGCATCACCGTTCGTCATCCCACCCGCAGCCTCAAGGCGCTGAGAGCGCGCCTCATGGGATAGTCCTTGCAAAGCCAAAATAATTTGACAAATCGGCCTGAATACGGTTAATTTGTTCGCGCAGTCAGTTTAAACGCCGTCAATTGTCCATAAACAAACCCTAAATTATTGAATTATGAAATCTGCTTTTGCCTGCCTTTTCGCCCTGGGAGCGATGCTCGTTTCGGCCCGGGCGGCCGATGTCACCACAAAAATCACCGACGTTCATCTTTGCTGCCAGAGTTGTGTCACTCTGGCCCAGAAAACCGTCGCCGACAACGTGCCGGGCGCTACGGCCGTGGCGGACCGGGAAGCCGACACCATTACGTTGACGGGGCCTAACACCGCGACCGTGCAGAAGGCCGCCGACGCCCTGGTCAAAGCCGGTTATTTCGGCAAGAGCAGCAACGCCGACATCAAGATCAGCAGCGACACCGGCGCCAAAGGCCAGCAGGTGCAAACCTTGGATGTCAGCAATGTCCATCTCTGCTGCGCCAAATGCGCCAAGGCGGTCACCGATGCTCTCGCCGCCGTGCCGGGCGTCAAGACCACCACGGGCGTGGCCAAGGATGCCAAGACCTTTCAAGTAAAAGGCGATTTTAAAGACTCGGATATTTTCGCCGCCTTGCAAAAGGTCGGTCTCACCGGCAAAGCCGGCCCGCCCAAGTAATCTTCCCTCGTTCTCCAACCAGACGCCTCCCCGAGGCCCGGGACGATATTTCGTCCCGGGCCTTGCTGTTTTCCCCGGGTTCACTTCCCTTTCCTGGGCAGCCCTCCCAATCTTAATCTTAATCCTAATCTTAATCCTAATCTCCCTTCCCCACTGATCATCAGATAGAATTAAGATTAAGATTAGGATTAAGATTAAGAAACCGCCACCCGAAAAAGTGAACTGCGCCCCCCCGGCGCTCCGCCGCAATCTCTGCATTGACAAGCCGCCTCGCGGCGGTAGTCTTGCTCTCAACCAATTGTTCTATGAACTCAAGATCATTCAGCCTTTTCACGGTCGGGACGGCCGCCTTGCTGGCGCTGACGGTGTGCCGGCAAACCGCCTCCGCCGCCGACACCAACCTCAACACCCTCACCGCGGAGGAAAAAGCGGCGGGCTGGCGGCTTCTTTTTAACGGCACCAATTTCGACGGCTGGCATTGTTGGCACAGCGCCCAGATCCGGCCCGGCTGGGTCATCAAGGACGGGTGCATGGTTTGCGCCGATCCGGCGCAGGCCGGCGATATTGTGACCAGCGATGAGTACGGCTGGTTCGAACTGCAATTGGATTACAACATTACCCCCACCGGCAACAGCGGCATTCTCTACCATGTCACCGGCGAGAACACGCTCCCGCCCAGGCCCACCTGGTACACCGGCCCGGAATTCCAACTGCTCAACAATGTGGACGGTCACGACGCCGAGCCCCGGCAAATGTCCGGCTGGCTCTATGGATTGTATAAGCCGCCGGTGGACCCGAAAACCGGCCAGCCGCTCGACACCACCAAACCGGCCGGCCAGTGGAACCACGTCCGCCTGCTCGTCACCCAGGAAAAATGCGAGCACGACATGAACGGCGTCAAGTACTTCGAATACGTGCTCCACAGCGCCGACTTCAATGCCCGCGTGGCCGCCAGCAAGTTTGCCCAGATGCCCCCTTTTGCCAAATCGGACGTCGGGCGCATCGCCTTGCAGGGGGATCACGGCGCCATTTCCTTCCGCAACATCAAGTTGCGCCCCATCGCGGCCAAGTAGCCTGTAGGAACGATTGCCAGGATGGAGACGGCTGATTAGGCTCAGGACGGATGACCTGATCTTCTATGATCCGAAGGCAAGACATCGAGAATTGGTGCGAGAATGTGGCGCGCGAATTTCGACCGGAAAAGATATTTCTTTTCGGTTCCTACGTGCGCGGCAGGCCGGACGAGGACTCCGATGTGGATGTGCTCATCGTGATGGCGTTGCCGCGAGGCCGGCGCGATGTCCGCCAGGCGGCCGCCATTCGGGAGCGCGTGCGGGCTTCTTTTCCCATGGACGTGATCGTGCGTTCGCCTCAGCAGGTGGCGCGACGGCTGGCCCGTGGCGATGGTTTTATTACGGACATCCTGCGCTACGGCCAACTTATGTATGAAGACCAGCACGCGTGACTGGGTGAAGAAGGCGGAGGAGGATTTTCTTGCGGCGGGATCGCTCGCGCGACGGCGCAGCAAACCCCTTTGGAACATCGTCTGTTTTCATGCCTGGCAGACAATAGAAAAATACCTCAAGGCACGGATGGAGGAGGCAGGGATGAGCGTCCCCAAGACGCATGATTTGTTGCATTTGCTCAATCTCCTGGCAAAAGTTGAACCACTATGGTCCGCCTAACTACGCCGCATTCAGTCTGCTGGTCAGCTATGCGGTTCAGACGCGTTATCCGGGCAGCTCCGTTCTTAAGAGTGATGCGCAGCACGCCATGAAGATATGCCGCCAATTCCGTCTGGAGGCGCGCCGGGCCTTGGGACTTTGATGAGGGCGCCAATTTTCCCCCCTTTTTTCATTGCGTTCCTCCCGCCATGGGTTAGCCTGAACGACTCGTGAACAGCGAATACGTCAAACAAGCCCTGGCCAAGGTTGGCAACCCCAACGTTTTGGTGAACATCATTTCCCGCCGCGTCCGCCAACTCACCGGCGGCGGCAGCGCGGCCCGGCCTTTGCTCGAGCAAGCCCCCGGCATGGGCCTCGCCGACCTCGCCCTCCTCGAGTTGATCGAGGGTAAAATGGATTTTGAAATTTCCTCCGCCACCGAGGAAGAAGCCCAGCCCGCCCCCAAGAAACGCCGCCGCGCCTGACCCGGCTCCGGCGGTCCCCGCTCCGGGCGGCAGGGGCGCTTATGGTTATGGCCGAAATCTTGCACAATTCCAAAGCGCGGCGCGATTATCACATCTTGGAGACCTTCGAGGCCGGCCTGGTCCTGCATGGCTCCGAGGTCAAGGCCTTGCGCGCCGGCAAAGCCCAGATCGGCGATGCCTTTGCCCGCGTGGAAAAACAGGAGGTCTGGCTCTATAACGCCCATATTGACGAATACACCCCCGCCAACCGCTTCGGCCACCAGCCAAAAGCCCCCCGCAAGTTGCTCCTGCACAAATCGGAAATCCGCAAACTCCTGGCCCTGGCGGCCGTCAAGGGCCATGCCCTCCTCCCGCTCTCCCTCTACTGGAAAAACGGCAAGGTCAAGGTTGCCCTCGCCCTCGCCAAGGGCAAGGCCGAATTCGACAAGCGCGACGACATCCAGAAGCGCGAGATGGACCGCGAATTGAAGCGCGCCACCATGCACCGCCTCAAACGGAACTGACCCCGGGCGCGATCCCGGGCGCGGCGGCAGGCGCGGCGGCGGGCGCGGCTTTGGTCCAGCGGCGCTTGGGCGCCTTGGTGATCAGCCCTCTTTTCAGGGCCTTGGCCGTCACCCGCACGTAGCGCACCTCCCCATCAATCAACGCCTTGACCCGCTGCAGATTCGGGAAGTAACGGCGCTTGGTGATGGCGGTGATGTGCGTGCCGATGCCGCCTTTCTTCTTCGCCTTGCCACTGCGCCATATATGGCTGCCCTTGGTCGGGCGGGTTCCGGTTAATTCACAGATTCTGGACATAAGTTTTCTTTCGCAAAGAGGGGGGGAAGGTAAGCACTGGCGGCGCCGATTTCAAGAACTATTTCGCGCCGCCTACAGCTTCCGACCCGGGCAATCGTGTCACTATCGTAGCTGTCAATTGTGGCAAGGCCTCCGCCATGGCGCGGCCGTCCTCGGAATGTAGACGCCCGATTTTGTAGTGAACCAGCCGATGATCAATCGTAATCAGTTTCATCAGGCGAACGGTGGAGGCGCGCGGCAGTCCGATTTCGGACCAGCGATTCAAGGCGACATCGGAAGCTTCGCGCAGTGGATGCGTCGTGATTCGCGCCATCAAAAGATCATCGGCGCTGCTGGCCAGCACCAACGCCGGACGACGCTTTGGCGTTTGCAAATCAGAAAATGGGAATTCGACCGAAACAACATCCCCCACCTTAAATGCGGTCGTAGACTTGGTCGTCGGGCGAATCGTCCTGGAAAAAACCCTCCAGCGCGAGCCGTTGCCAATCCAAGTCCTCCGCATCGCGCCCAATTAACTGCGGCATGTCCTTGTAAAGTCGAAGACGTTCGGGCAACGGCAGTGTCTCGATTGCCTCTTCGATTTCGTGCAATGTTTTCATCGGCTCACAAGATTGATAAACCACCTCTCGTGAAGATTCAAGGACGAAGAACTCTTTCCGACCCGTTGGTTTGGGTTGCGGGGGTGAAAGCCGCCCCGCCCGACCCTTCGGGACTTAATGACAAGTCTGTCATCCTTTTTCCCTTGCATTCTCCTAATGGAATCCCCTACAATGACGATAACCTATTGCATGCGTATTCTTATTCAAAACCCGGGGACCAAGGCCTACTTCAGCGGGGACGACTGGGATGTGGACGAGAATCGCGCCACCGAATTTGGCAACGTGGCCCAGGCCGAAGAGTTTTGCCGCCAGCAGAACCTCCCTCTGGCCTTAGTCGTCGTCAAATTCAAAGACGCCATCAACGACGTCAGCTACCCGGCCAGCGCGCGGGACGACGCCCAACTCAAAAAGTATTCCACCAAAAGGCTCCGTTAGCGTAACCGGTGAATCTTGGGCAGGCACGGAAGGTAGGGCGGGCAGTCCTCCCTGTGTGCCATAGCCTTGGCGAGGGCACATGCCCGCCGCGCCGCCCAGGCAGTGCGCGCCCTGACCCCTTGCAAAATCGCCCGGACGCATTACGGTAAGACAAATGGCTGAGTCCAAGAAAAAGGCGGCCGCCAGCAGTCCGGCGCCCAAATCTTCTCCGCCCGGCAGTCAACCGACCCCGGGACCGCAGCCCGTCACTCCTTTCCCCGAACCGTTGCTCTCGCGCGAGGAATTGGACCTGCTCTCGCCGCTGCAATTGGTGGATATGATCACCGGCAAACTCCCCCCGCGCCATGTCGCCATCATGGACATGGTCTATCTGCGCGACCGGGTGGCCGAGATGGAGGAAATCAACGACCAGGCCCGCCAAGCCATCGAAAAATTGGATGCGGTCGTGGAGAAACTGCGCGCCCCCGCCTGGCGCGTCGGCACTTTCTTGATGCCCGTCGAACCGGACAAGGCCCATGTCTGCGCCGGCGGGGCGGATTATGTCTGCCGCCTGGATCCGCAGATTCCCCTGGCCAGTTTGCAAGTGGGCCAGCGGGTTTTGCTCAACGAGGCTTTCGCCGTCGTGCAGGTTCTGGGCTTCGACCGCAACGGGCCTATTGTGCGGATTGACGAATTGCTTTCCGGCGGACGCTTGCGCATCGGGCAGGAATCGGGGCTGACCTGCTCCGTCCTGCTCCGCTCCGCCCTGCTGGCCAAGGAAAAACTCAAGCCGGGGATGGAAGTGCGGCTCGACGCCAACCAGCGCGTCGCCCTGGAAGTCATCGGCGTGGGCAAACGCATCGAACGCGCCCTGGAGACCGTCACCGAGCTTCCCTGGGCCGCGGTGGGCGGGCAGGACGAGGCGGTGCAGGCCATTCGCGACACCATCGAGCTGCCCTTCCTCCATCGCGCCTTGTTCAAGCGGTTCGAGCACAATGTCCCGAAAGGTTTTCTTCTTTACGGGCCGCCCGGTTGCGGCAAGACCCTGCTGGGCAAGGCCACCGCCTTCAATTTGCGCCGCCAAATCCGCGCCGAGACCGGCGTGGACCATCCGGAGTTTTTCCTCCATGTCAAAGGGCCGGAGATCTTGAACATGTGGGTGGGGGAATCCGAGCGCCAGGTGCGCGACCTTTTTGCCCAATGCCGCGAGCGCGCGGCGGATGGCTCCCTCGCCTTTTTGTTTATTGACGAGGCCGAATCCATTTTGGGCACGCGCCGGGCCGGGCGTTATCACAGCATGTTGAGCACCGTCGTGCCAATGTTCTGCTCGGAAATGGATGGCATCGAACCGCTGCAAAATGTCGTCGTCATCCTCGCCTCCAACCGGGCCGACCTGATTGATCCCGCCATTTTGCGCCCAGGCCGGATTGACCGCAAAATCAAGGTCAACCGTCCCGACCAGGCCGGCGCACAACGCATTTACGAGATCTACCTCAAGGAAACCTTGCCGCTGGCCGAGCCGAGTGATGTCCTGGCCCGTGCCCTGGCCGAGAGCCACTACGCGCGCACCCGCGAGAACCAATTCCTGGAAATCATCTATCGCAGCGGAAAGCGGGACCATCTCTATCGCGGCGATCTGGCCAGCGGCGCCATCATTGCCGCCATTGTCGAGCGGGCCAAGAGTCTGGCCATCAAACGCGCCATCGAAACCAAAATGGACACCGCCCTGGGGCGGGCCGATCTTTTGCTCGCCTTGCAAAAGGAATACGCCGAGAACGACCTCTTCCCCCCCACCGACGTCACCGAGGACTGGCTCAAGCTGACCGATTTCGATCCCGACAACGTGATCAAGCTCGGCCCCATCCGTCCGCGCTCCAACGAAGCCCTCTCCGCCGGCATTATTTAACCCCTGAAAAATGTAGCGGCGCGCGCTCAGGTCTTGGCGGCCATTTCTTTTTCGCGGTCTTCCATGGCCGCTTTGCGGGAGAGGCGGACCCGGCCTTTCTCGTCCACGCCCAAGCACTTGACCCAGATTTCATCGCCGAGTTTGACGATGTCTTCGGTTTGTTTGACACGGAAGTTAGCCAACTCGCTGATGTGAACCAGGCCGTCCTTGCCGGGAATGAATTCGACGAAGGCGCCGAATTCCTTGATGGTCACCACTTTGCCGCGGTAAATCTTGCCAATTTCCGCCTCGGCGGTCATGCCTTCGATGGCGTTGCGGGCGATTTGCATGCCCTCGGCGGAAATGGAATAAATGTTGACAGTGCCGTCGTCGTCAATGTTGATTTCGCAGCCGGATTCTTCCACCAGGCGTTTGATGTTCTTGCCGCCGGGGCCGATGAGCGCGCCGATTTTTTCCGGGTTGATTTTGACTTGGACGATGCGGGGCGCGTATTTGCTAAGCTCGGCGCGCGGGGCGGCGATGGTTTTCGCCATCTCGGCAAGGACATGAAGGCGGGCGACGCGGGCCTTTTCGAGTGTCTCGGCCATGTGTTCGTGGGGGAGGCCGCGCAGTTTAAGATCGAGTTGGAAGCCGGTGATGCCCTTGGTCGTGCCGGCGATTTTGCAATCCATGTCGCAGAAGCCGTCTTCCCAGCCGATGATGTCGGTGAGGAGTTTGTAGGCGGAGATTTTGCCGTGGGCGTCGTGTTCGGTGCAGATGCCGATGCTGATGCCGCTGACGGGACGAATCAGGGGCACGCCGGCATCCATAAGAGCGAGGGTGGCGCCGCAGACGGTGGCCATGGAACTGGAGCCATTGGACTCCATGATTTCGCTGGTGACGCGGAGGGCGTAGGGATAGTCGTCCAGCGGGAGCATCGGTTCGAGGGAGCGTTCGGCGAGGGCGCCGTGGCCGATTTCGCGGCGGCCCGGCCCGCTGATGCGGCCGGTTTCTCCCACGGAATAGTTGGGGAAGTTGTAGTGAAGGATGAATTTCTTGATGGTTTCGCCTCCGGTGTAGGAGTCGAATTCCTGGGCGTCTTCATTGGTGCCGAGGGTGACCAGGGTGACGGCCTGGGTTTCGCCGCGGGTGAAAATGGCGGAGCCATGCGCGCGCGGCAGAATGCCCACCTCGGAAATAATGGGGCGCACCTCGTCAAAGCCGCGGCCATCCAGGCGCTTGTCGTGGTGCATAATCAAGCCGCGGACGGTTTCTTTCTGGATGTAGTAAAAGGCCTCGCGGAGGACGGATTCGGTGACTTTTTCCGCGCCGAATTTGGCGATGAGCTTGGCGGCGATATCGTCGGTGACGGCCTTGACGGCCGCTTCGCGCTCCAGTTTCTTCTGGGTGAGGAAAGCGGGCACAATCCGTTCGCCGGCCAGGGATTTGGCTTCCTGGAGAATGTCGTCGGGCACAATGCTCACGGTGATATCGCGCTTTTTTTTGCCGGCGCGGGCGACCAGGTCTTTTTGGGCCTGGATGATGGGCTGGCAGCATTCGTGCCCGAATTTGAGGGCGGCCATGAAATCGGCCTCGGAGATTTCCTTGGCCGAGCCTTCAAACATGACGACGTCGTTGGGGTCGCCGACATAGATGAGGTCCAGGTCGCTCTCGTGCATTTGGGAGTGGGTGGGGTTGGGCACGAATTTGCCGGCGATGCGTCCGATGCGCACGGCGCCGAGGGGGCCGTCCCACGGAATATCGCTCACACTCAGGGCGGCGGAAGCGCCGATGATGGTGAGGATGTCCGAATCGTTTTCTCCGTCCGCGCTGAGGACGATGCTTTGGACCTGGACTTCGTTGAACCAGCCTTTGGGAAAGAGGGGGCGGATGGGGCGGTCGGTCAGGCGGCTGGTCAGGATTTCCTTTTCCGTGGGGCGGCCTTCGCGTTTGAAATAGCCGCCGGGGAATTTGCCGGAGGCGGCCGCTTTCTCCCGGTAATCCACGGTGAGGGGGAAGAATTCCTGGCCGGGTTTGGCCTTGCTCGCGGCCACGGCGGCGACGAGGATGATGGTCTCGCCGAGTTGCACGGTGACGGAGCCGTCGGCTTGTTTGGCCAGCTTGCCGGTTTCGATGTGAATCTGACTGGCGCCGAGTTGGGCCGATACTTTTTCTGGCATAATAATAGTCCTGGTTTTGCAAACCCGCCGGCTTAGAGGAACTTCAATGAAGGCCCGGACGGCGAATGGCGGCCCGGGCGCTGATTGAAATTTCCCAAGTCAGCGGGAGGTGGTTCACGCGAGTTGTCATGGTTGCATTGCGCGGTCCGCGATTGCCGGCGCAATGAAATGGGTTCATTTCTGTCCAAGGCGATGGTCCGACCCGAAGCAAACGGGAATCCAGGCACGTCAGTGGCGGAGTTTCAGCTTTTTGGTAATGGACTGGTACCGGATAAGGTCTGTGGTGTGCAGGTAATCCAGAAGACGGCGGCGCTGGCCGACCATTTTGAGGAGGCCGCGCCGGGAGCTGTGATCTTTGATGTTCTTCTGCAGATGCTCGGTCAGGTGGTTTATCCGTTCCGTGAGCAAGGCCACCTGGACATCAGCGGACCCTGTGTCGCGCTCATGAATCTGGAAGCCTTCAATCGTCTTGCCTTTTTCCATAGTCGTTCGGTCAAATTATACGTTTTAAGCAAGAAGCTTAAGTTTGGGCGGGCTGCGTGTAAAGCCCTTTTCGAGTCTTTTTTTGGGGGCCTATCAGCCTTCCAGAATGGCCACGGCGGCGGCGTATTTTTCGGTGTGGCTGAGGGTGAGGTGGACGCAGCGGGCGCCGCGCCGGGCGAGCAGTTCCTGGCCTTTGCCGTGCAGGATGACGTAAGGTTCGCCGGAATCTTTGCGGCCAATTTCCATGTCCTGCCAGCCCAGTTGCGCGCCAATGCCCGTGCCAAAAGCCTTGGAGATGGCTTCTTTGGCCGCAAAACGCGCGGCGAGGAAAGGGCCGGGGAATTTGTGGGACAGACAGTAGGCCGTTTCGGCGGGATGAAGGATGCGCTTGAGGAATCGTTCGCCGTGCTTTTCGCGGGCGGTTTCAACGCGGGCCACTTCGATGATGTCTATGCCGCTGCCTAAAATCACTGGGCTAAAGGGGGATTGACGGCGGGTTCGACCGAGTCTTGCCCAGCCAGGAATCACCGGAGTTAAGGTTGCCGATGTGTGGTTTGTTGCATGGCGAGGAGCATTTCGCGCACGGCGGTGGCCAATCCGACGACCAAGGCGCGGCTGAGGATGCTGTGGCCAATGTTTAGTTCGACCAAATGGGGCGTGGCGAGCAGGGCGGGGAGGTTCTGGTAGTTCAAGCCGTGGCCGGCATTGACGCGCAAACCCAGGGCGCGGGCCTGGACGGCGGCGGCGACCAGGGCTTCCAGCTCCTGGGCGCGCTGGTGTTTGCGATGAAAACTCTCCGCGAAGGAACCGGTGTTGAGCTCGATGAATTGCGCGCCGACCCGGGCGGCGGCTTCCACTTGCGCCGGGGCGGGCGAGATGAAGAGGCTGACTTCGATGCCGGCGTCGTTCATTTTCCGGCGGGTCTCCGCCAGGGCCAGCCAATGGGCCGCCACGTCCAGGCCGCCTTCGGTGGTCAATTCGGCGCGCCGTTCGGGCACCAGGCAAACCATGTCGGGTTTGAGACCGAGGGCGATGGCAACGATTTCCGGGGTGTTGGCCATTTCCAGGTTGAAGCGTGTTTTGATGGCCTGGCGAAGTTTGATGATGTCGCGGTCCTGGATGTGCCTGCGGTCTTCGCGCAAGTGGGCGGTGATGCCGTGGGCGCCGGCGGCTTCGCAAATGAGAGCGGCTTCAATGGGGTCAGGCTCGCCGCGCTCCCGTCCGCGATAGCGCGCCTCGCGCAAAGTGGCAACGTGATCAATGTTCACCCCGAGTTTGAGCATGGCAACAGATCAGGGGCTGTTTGGGATCCCAGGACCGGTCACTTTAGCCGGGCGCGGGAGCAGATAGGGGTTGATCCCCGGCGAACCCGTGCCGCTGAGCCAGTGTGAAAGAAGGACGATTTCCAGGGAGGTGAGGGCAAAGGGAGATTTGCGCGCCACCGTCAATTCGGCGGGCGCAGTGCGGGTGATTTCGGTGATGGTCTCGAGGTCCACCAGCATGGGCGTGACGGCAGTGAGCCAATTCTCTTCAATGACCAGAGGCGACCGGGTTCGCGGGAGGGCGGACGGATTGTTGGTGGAAACGGCCGGGGGGGCAGGCAGCGCCATTCGCGGGAGAACCGGCAACATGCCGCTGAGCAACTGCCACTGCATGAGCCGTTGCCCGGTCCCTTCCCAATCGTAATAAACCACGTTGGTGCGGCCGAGAAATTGTTGGAGCAGGTCGTTTGGAACTGGCTTTGTTCGAGGAACGGGCGGAAAAAAGGAGACCATGAGATACTGGCCGTTGGTTTCGGGCGCCACTTGCAAAACCGGGAACAGGATCGGGCTGAGATTTCCCCAAAGGAGGGTCTGGCGCTGAGGTTGCCAGCGCAGTTCGCCGGCGCTCATCTGTTTCAATGCGGGATTGAAGGCCGCCGCCGCCTCAGTCGCGATGCGCTGGAGCGAATTGCTCGCGTTCGCCACGGGCCAGGCGCCGTAAGTCTGAAGGCCCATTTCACCCGGACCACCCAAAGCCCAGACGTAAAACTGCCCGGCCAACGGGTTGTCCGTCAGTCGGGAAAGCGGCTCGCCGGGGTCCATGCAGGCCGCGATGTCCTGTCCAGCCGTAAAACTGACCAAGGGATCGTGAATGATGCCGGCAGGGACGCGCCAGGGGTCGAATTTCCACGGCAATGGCTTCGCATAAGTCACCTTGGCGGTCATGAAAAGAGACTGATTGGGGGCGGTCAAGATAAGCTCTGTGCGGGCCGGTTGGAGGAGGCGGGGCCAGTCTGGCAGCCAGCGCGCCAATCGCGTCCAATCGAGGTCGGCTTCCAGCCAGCTTTGACTTAAAGCGGGGCCAGGCCGGCCGTTCTGGCTCAATTGTTCAAGGTATTGCGTCTGCAAGGCCGGGAGGTCTTCGCCGCCGCCGACCAGGAGCCAGTCTTTGGCGCGGACCATCCAGAGCGATTGGCCGCCGGCCAATTTCCATTGCTGGCCTGGGAAGGACGGAACTTTCATGGAGAAAACGGCGCCCGACTTGCCCATGACAACGGACAAAGTGGCCTGCCAGGCCTGCGCATGTTTGTCGTCCAAGCGCAATGCCACGATGAAGTTGAGCGGCCCGTTCGATGTGCCGCCCAAGGCCCAGAAGGACTCGGCGGACAGAAGGTCGTCGAGCAACGGGCGCAACGGGGACGCGGCGCCGGCATTGGTGGCGGAAAAGAGTGATTTGGCCAGCCAGCCGGCAAATCGGTTTAAGGCGAGGTCTCGAAACTCAAGGCTCGATCCGAGGGTCAGGATTCTTTTGACGTTGTCAAAATTAGTGTTGTTGACCAGTTGGGCGCTGCCCGCGAAATGCCAGGTGGCGGCGACGGGGCCGTCCGCGGCTGCCTGGCCAAACAGGGCGGTCCATCCCGTGAAAACGATGGCCAACCCCAACCCAAGGACTTTGATAAAACGCATAAAGGACTGTTACTCATGCCAGACGCCGCCGCCTTTGGCAAACTTGAAGTTGGATTTTGCCGGAATGCGCCGGAATGCGCCGGAGTGGGGAGGGGGGCCAAAACCATCCCGACCAACATAAAATGGTTGCAATCCAACACCCGGCCATTAGGCTTAAGCCCGAATGCTGAAGCGATTTCGAGTCAGTAATTTCAAGAATCTCCTGAATATCGAATTCCGGCCGGTGGGAGTCAACCTTTTGATCGGGCCCAACAACGCCGGCAAGACGAATTTGTGCAAGGCGTTGCGCTTTCTCTGCGGCAGCTCGTTTTTGACTTTGGATCAAGCCGCCACTTGGGTATTGGGAGAGAGCTGGAATATCACCAACGTGGCTGTGACAGAAAAAATCATTGAAATGGAAGCGGAGGTTGAACTGGAGGCGGGTTCGAAAACCTACAACTACAACTATTCGTTGCGGCTTTCTGCGGAGCAGGAGCAATCGACCTTGAAGCAACTCCTCAAAGTGCTTGACGAAAAGCTGGTCATCACGGGACAGAGCTTCGACCAAGTCACTTTAATCGAGAACCACAGCGGGGCGGCCAAGTTGACCAACGAAAGAGCTTTTCTCAATTCGGGTTCCAATGCGGATCATGTGACAGAATCCCAAGTCCCGCCAGAATCCACGGCCCTCTCAAAAATCTTTGACACCGAGGCCAGCCGGCGGGCCCTCCTTTTCAAGGAGTTCCTCTACAACTGCATCTATTTCAACTTGGAGCCAAGCGCTCTTCGCAACCCAAAAGTCACATCTAAAACTCCCCTTCCCAGCCCCGTTGGGGATAATTTCAGCAAGTTTCTTTTCACCGTTCACAATTCAACGCCGGGTTTGGAGAAAAAAGTGATCGAGGCTCTCCGTCTGCTTGAACCCAGGATTGAAAGATTTGAATTCCCCAGCCTCGATCCTGATTTTATTCAGTTCTTCCTGGTGGACAAATCGGGCCACAAATTCAGCGTCCAAAGCATGTCCGACGGCACGCTCCGTTTCTTGGCCTTATGCTTGATCACGATTATACTGGCGGAAGTGACGCCCGTTCCGAATCTTCCGCGCCTCATAATTTTCGAGGAGCCGGAGAACGGGCTTTACGTGGGACATCTCAAACCTCTTTTCGAACAAATGGATTTCTCCGGCTGCAAAGGCCAGTGCATTTTCACCACGCACAGCCCTTACGTCATTGATCTTTTCGACACGCACCTAGAAGGGGTTCACGTATTGAAACCCGGGGTGCCGTCCGCCGCGCTTTCGAAACTCAAGATCGAGAAGGTGCGCCCCTTGCTTGATGACATGGCTCTGGGCGACCTCCATTTTCATGAGATGCTTGGATGAATATAGCGTATTGTGTTGAAGGCAGCGCCGACCGGGCAATTATTCACGGTCTGCGCGACCGTTGGTGTCCACAGGCTCAACTCATCGAAGGGCGATTTCGAGGGCGGTTAATGCGCAGCCAAATTGCCAGCGAATGCAGGGTCCTTGCCGCTAAAGGCGCCCATCTGATCGTTTTTCTCCGCGACGCCAATGACGAAAACTGGCGGGAGGTGCTGCGGCAGGACGAGGCGAAGTGTCCGGGAGAGTACCGACATCTCGTCATTTTCGGTGTGTGCGACCGCAATGCCGAATGCTGGCTGGCCGCGGCCCCAGGGCATCTGGCCTGCCACGTTGGAGGAAATTTGGGCGACTTCACAGGCGCTGATCCTTCGCCGGCCGTCAAACGCGCATTTGGCCTTGTGGGCTTTAGCAAGTCACAGCAGGAACCCCGAGTTGCCCAGTACGTCAAATCGGGTCCGCTCGACCGCTGGTTGAACAACAAATCTTTCGAGCACTTCTATGAACAAGTTCGGCAAAAGAGCAAGGAAATCGAATGCCCCAATATGGAGAATTTGCGGAACATCTGAGCCATGACAAACCTTACCGGCCATTAATTTGCCCTCGGCTCCGCGCCTCGACCCGTGGGAGGAACGGCGGGTTTCCCGGTGTCCAGAGCGGCAGACGAAGAATTCAGCATGAATTCCGCTTAATCCTTGAACTTGTGCCAGGCTGCTCTAAATTGAGACTTTGAATTCGCAAAGCGGCCATCCAAAACATTGCTGCGGCGTGTTCGGCATTTACGGCCATCCCAACGCCGCTGATTTGACGTACTATGGCCTCTACGCCCTGCAACATCGCGGCCAGGAAAGCGCCGGCATCGTCTCCTGCGACGCCGGGCGGTTCCACGAGCATAAACGCATGGGCCTGGTTTCCCAGATTTTCACGGTCGACGTTCTGCCGGGCCTGACCGGCTCCATGGCCATTGGACACACCCGCTATTCCACCACCGGCTCCTCCCACCTGCGCAACGCCCAGCCCCTGACCGGCGACAGCAAACGCGGCCAGATCGCCATCGCCCACAACGGCAACCTGACCAACGCCGCCCAACTGCGCGAGGAGTTGGAGGAGAGCCACGGCGCGGTTTTCACCACCAGCGTGGACAGCGAAATCATCCTCCACCTGCTCGCCCAGCCCACCATCGGCGGCAACGAGAACAACCTGGTGCAGACGGTGCGCCGCCTGGAAGGCGCTTACTCCCTGGTCATCATGACCGAATCGGAATTGATTGGCGTGCGCGATCCTTTCGGCTTCCGTCCCCTTTGCCTGGGCCGGGCCGGCGAGGCCTGGGTGCTGGCCAGCGAAACCTGCGCCCTGGATTTGATCTCCGCCAAACCGGAGCGGGATGTCGAGCCGGGGGAAATCGTGATTATTGACAAAGACGGCCCGCGCTCCATCCAGGCCTTCTCCGAACAAACCGCCCGCGCCTTTTGCATTTTTGAATATGTTTATTTTGCGAGGCCCGACAGCAATATCGCCGGGCGCAACGTCTATAAGGTGCGGGTGAACATGGGGCGCGAACTGGCCCGCGAACAGCCCATCGCCGCCGACGTGGTGGTGCCCGTGCCCGACAGCGGCAACTGCGCGGCGCTGGGTTACTCCCTGGCTTCGGGCATCCCCTACGAGATGGCCTTCGTGCGCAACCACTATGTCGGCCGCAGTTTCCTCCAGCCCTCCCAACTGATCCGGGACTTCGACGTGCGGGTGAAGCTGAATTTGATCAGCGAACTGGTCCGGAACAAGCGGGTCATCGTGGTGGACGACTCGATTGTGCGCGGCACCACCTGCAAAGCCCGTGTCAATAACCTCAAGGAGGCGGGCGCCAGGGAAGTCCATGTCCTGGTGAGCTGTCCGCCGCACATGAACCCGTGCGTTTATGGCATTGATTTTCCGGACCGGAGCAAATTGATGGCGGCCAACTATTCGCTGGACAACATCCGCCGTTATATCAACGCCGATTCGCTGGGTTATTTGTCGCAGGAAGGCATGGTGCGCGCCACCGGCTTGCCGCGGGAGTCTTTTTGCATGGCCTGTTATGACGGCCGGTATCCCGTGCCCTACGACCCGTTGGTGGACAAGGACATCATGGACCGCCGGCGGCAGCGCATCGAGGGCCTGGTGCCGGGCGTGGACAAGGAGCAAAAGCAGATCAAGCTCCTGTAAGAACAGGCGGAGTCCTGCGTTGCAGCGTCGAGCCTGCGGCTCGACATCGGCGCACAGCGCCAACACCACAACAAACAGATGAGGACGCTGCCCAAGAGATTTCGCCGTTGCTGAAAGGCTAATTCCAGGATACTTTTCTTGCATGAAAATGGTCACGAAACAGGAAGCGGTTCAAGGATTCGACTTGATCGGCGGTCTGGCACACGCCGGCGAAACGGTCGTCGTCACTTACGGCGGCAAACCGTGGATCAAACTCGTGCCTGTGCTTAGGACGAAGAGAGGCAAGTCCGCCGCAGCCTTTAAGGCCCGTCTCGACCGCATTTCGCTCAAGCCCATCCCCGGCGCATCCGAAGTGCTCCCCCGCCTGCGTGGGTGAAAACCTATTTCGATACATCCTTTTTGGTAGCGCTCTACGTGCCCAATGACCACACCAGCGCCGCTTTGCGCCACCGTGCGCGCACAGGCCGGCAGCCGATGATTTTCACACCGCTGCACCGGATCGAGTTGCGGACGGCGGTGCGTCAATGCGCCTTCGGGGGTCTGATTCACCAGGCCGAGGCTCGTCGAGTCCTGCGGCACATTGAGGATGACCTGGATGATGGAACCTTGATTCATGAGCCGCTGGACTGGATCGAATCATTGCGTCAGGCTGACGCGGTGGCGGACCGGCTGGCCTGGACGAAACCGTGCCGCTCGCTTGACCTGTGGCATGTGGCCGTCGCTTTGGAAATTCAAGCCGGGATTTTCGTGACTTTTGACAAGGACCAATTCGCCCTGGCCCAAGCGGAGGGGTTGGAGGTCATCATGCCAACGTAAAGCTGACCGACCACGCTTGCGGACGGCAATACAGGAGTACAGGTCGTACTGCCCAAGTTTTTTCCTTACCCTGCAAAAGCAGCCAAGGAAACAAGTGCTCCATCAAGAGGCAACGGGCTTGTCGGGAGGAATCTCACTCTGGGCGGTGCCGGTCGCACCCATCCAGTCGTCGGTCATGGTTCCCAGTTTGTTGCGGAGACGGAAGAGCCGAAGGCTGTACCGGAGGACCCAAAGGCTGCACGCAATCCCAAAAAGATGGATGACAAGCCACCAAAAAAACACGACAAGCCCCGACCCGAGCGTCAATGGTATTGGGAACAGATTGGTCCATTGGACCAGGGCGAGTATTCCGTAACCAAACGTATTCACCGACGTCATCAAGACGACCAAACGCGGGGTTGGCACGGCGCTTTCATATCTGGCCAGAGCCAGGGCGATAATCCTAAGAACAGGGAGCAAGGCAACCACGACATACAACAAAATGTTCGTGGTACGGAACTGACGGAGATCAAGAAAAGATATGAAGCAAACCAGACAGAACAAAGCCGTTGCGACAACTTGTCCCAGCCAGTTGCACCGGCCAGACCGCAACAACCCGGAGACAGATCGGAACTCCCCTCTCGTCAAATGCTCCCGGCGAAAACGCCTGGCTGCGGCCTTTGCATCTCCGAGGTCGGCCAGCGCCGCCGCTTGGGCGGCGCACATCGGCAAACCACTTTCAATATGTCCCTCCACGGCCTCCTCATAGTGGGAGGTGATGTCCGTGCTGATGCGCCAGACGGCCATAGGCGCGAGTTTCCCGGTGGCAATGTGCAGCCACTCGGAAAGATTTTGCGCGCGGCGTCTTTTCAGAATGCTCATCACGCCTCCTTGAGGATCAGGCTGATCGCCCCGGAGAATTGGAGCCATTCCTCGCGCTCGCGCACCAGGGACTTCCTGCCCTTCTCGGTCAGCTTGTAGTAGCGGCGCGTGCGCTGGTTTTCCTCGCGCGTGGCGGAACTGATCAGCCCCTTGCCCTCCAGCCCGTGCAAGGCCGGATAGAGCGTGCCTTCCTTGAAATCCAGCACGCCCTTGGATTGGGCCTTGATCTCCTGGGCGATGCGATAGCCGTGGTTCGGTCCACGGCTGAGGTTCTGCAAGATCAAAGTCGCCAGACTGCCCTTATCACTCATATTATTGTTTGGCGCTTTCGTCGGCGGCATCGAAGGCGTGCTGCAAGGCCACCAGGTCTTCGCCCGGCTTGAGCGATTCGAGGATGGCTTGTTCGGCCTTGAGTTGTTCGTTGGAATAGGCGGCGGCCTTGATGGACAGGCCGATGCGGCGGTCGGTCTTGTCAATTTTGATGACGCGGGCGGTGACTTCCTGGCCGACTTTGAGAACGTTCTTGATTTTCTCGGTGCGCTCCTCACTGACCTGGGAGATATGCACCAAGCCGTCAATATCATGTTTGAGGCCGACAAACGCGCCGAAGCTGGCCAGCTTGGTGACGCTGCCCGTGACCAGGTCGCCGACTTTGTACAACTGATCAATGGTGCTCCACGGATCCAGGGTGAGTTGCTTGGCGCCGACCGATATGCGCTGGTTGGCCTTGTCCACCTCCAAGACCACCGCCTCGACTTCGTCGCCTTTTTTGAAGACTTCCGAGGGATGATTGATTTTGCGCGTCCAGGAAATGTCGGAGACGTGGATCATGCCGTCCAGGCCCTCTTCCAACTCGATGAAAGCGCCATAGCTGGTGAGGTTGCGCACCTTGCCCTTGACCTTGGCGCCGGGAGGATACTTCTCCAGCGCCTTGTCCCAGGGATTGGTGTCCAACTGGCGGATGCCAAGGGAGATTTTTTGCTCTTCGCGGTTGATGCCCAAAACCACCGCCTCGATCTCCTGGTCCGCCTTGAGCACGTCGGAGGGCTTGGCGATGCGCTTGGTCCAGGAAAGTTCGGTGACGTGGACCAGGCCCTCGACGCCCGGCTCCAATTCGACAAAGGCGCCGTAGGGAACGAGATTGACGACCCTGCCCTTGACCCGGGCGCCGACCTGGTACTTGGCGTCAATGTTTTCCCAGGGGTTGGCCAGCTTCTGTTTGAGGCCGAGGCTGACGCGCTCCTTCTCCCGGTTGATGTCCAGCACCACGACATCAATGTCCTGGCCGACCTTGAGGATTTCGGAGGGGTGGCCGATGCGGCCCCAGCTCATGTCGGTGATGTGGAGGAGGCCGTCAATGCCGTTGAGGTCAATGAAGGCGCCGAAATCGGTGATATTCTTGACGGTGCCCTTGCGGATGTCGCCCGGGGTCATCTCGGTGAGCAGTTTGGAGCGCTTGTCGTTGCGCTGCTGCTCAATCAATTCGCGGCGGGAGAGGACGATGTTCTGGCGGTCCTGGTTGATTTTGACGACCTTGAATTCGTAGCTGTTGCCGAGGAATTGGGCCAGGTTTTTGGGCGGGACGATGTCAATCTGGGAGGCGGGGAGGAAGGCTTCGACGCCGATGTTGACGAGGAGGCCGCCCTTGACGGCGGCCTTGACCTTGCCGGTGATGGTGCCGCCTTCGTTGCAGATGGTGAGGATTTTATCCCAGTTCTTTTTGAATTCGGCCTTTTCCTTGGAGAGGACGACCATGCCCTCCTTGTCCTCGAGTTTTTCGATGAGGACATCCACCTCGTCGCCAAGCTTGACGGCTTTTATGTCTTCAAATTCATTGCCGGAGACGACTCCTTCGCTTTTGTAGCCGATATCCACGAGGACTTCCTTGGGGCGGACTTCGATGACGTGGCCTTTGACGATTTGACCTGTGGCAAAGCGCGTCGAGCTGTGCTGCAGGGCTTCTTCCATGGTGAGCATAATTAATATGAGTTCATAAACTGCGGGAGGCTTGGCCGGGCCGCGAGGGGCGCGGGCGAAGACTCCATTGCCTACCTGACCACGTTGACTGGCAACGGAGGTAAAAGGTTAGGTGACATTGTTAACTTTTTTTTCTCAGCCGCAACGAACGCCGCACACACGGCGCTCAGGCAGGGGCCAAACATACGCCTGGTCCGGCGAAAGGCAAGGGGAAAATTTGCTCCGCTCAAGGCTGGGCGCAGGACAAGAATCCTCGCCTTCCTGGTCGGGCAGAGCTGCCGCTCTGCCCTGAAATCTTGGGCGGTGCGGCAGCGCCGCCCTACCGATGACGTGAAGATTTTTCTCATGCGCCCTCAAAGCTGGTCGGCGAAGGCCTTGACGAAGGAATCAAACCAGTTGAGCGGCACCGGCCGGGTCAATTCCCGCGCGCGTTTAAAGTCCGTCTCAAAAAGGTCGTGTTTGAGGCGGTCCACCGTGGCGGGGTCGGAAAAGGCCACATCCAGTTCCTGGCCGACGCGCAGGCTCATCTTGTTGAAATTGGCCGACCCCAGGCAAGCCCAGCCGTCGTAGATGGCGGCCTTGACGTGGGTCATTCCCGGATAAACATAAACGCGCGCGCCGTTCTCGATGAGTTGGTTTCCGGTCACCTCATCGCTGGTTTGCATGATGCCGCTGTCGTTATCCGCCGGGAAAACGACCCGCACGTCCACCCCGCGCCGCCGGGCCTGGATCAAGGCGCGCAGGATCGAGTTGTCATCGAAATAAGCGTTCTCGATGTAGATGTAACTTCTGGCCCGGTTGATCGCGGCCAGTTGGGCGTGGTAAATGTCCGCCTGGAAGGTGGCGGTGCGCAGGGGCCGGATGTCAATGCTGTCGGGCATCTTGTTTTTGTCCGGCGCCGGCGGCGGGAAGAGCATGGCCCAGGCGTAGGCGAAATCGCCCAGCGGTCCGGCGTGGGCCCAGGCCTTGCGGTAGCCCTTTTCCAACCGGCCCACCACCGGGCCGGTCAAGCCGACCATCATGTCGTGCCATTCGTAACGGTACTGGCGTCCGATGTTCATGCCGCCCAGGTAGGCCTGGCGGCCGTCAATGATGAAGCATTTGCGGTGATCCATCGTCAGCCAGGGATTGGCCGTGGCCCGCACCTGCACATGGGAACCGGCGGTCAAATAGGCCTGGATGTCGGACGGGCGCTGGAAACCCTCCGCCGGAGGCGCGGCCCGCGCCACGTTGCCCGCGAAGAGGGAGCCGGCGTCATCCATCAGCACCCGCACCTTGACCTCCGCGGAGCGCCTCTTCAACAGGTCGGCGATTTTGACGGCGTATTCGTCATTGTCAAATATAAATACCTGCGCGTCCACGCTGTGCGCCGCCCCTTCCACGGACTGGATCAAGGCCGGGAAAAACTTCTCGCCGTCAATCAACAATTCCACCTTCCCCTGGTAACGCGGTTCCGACACGATCCGGTCGAGGTCTTTTTCCCACGCCGCCAGGTCCATGCCCGGTGCGGTGGCGAGCGGGGTGGGCTGGCCGCCGGGGCTGTCCGGGCCGGAGGCGATGGCGGCGGCGCCCGAAGTGCCCACATGCCAGAAGCCGCGGGCCAGCAGGGTGCCGGGATTCTTGACGGCGGTGAGGAGGAGGCTGCGGATGAGGAGGGAATTCAAGGCCCGCACGGCGAAGGCCGCCGGCAGTTCCTGCGTCTCCGGGTCTCCCGGATAAGCCAGGAAGACGACCAGGCGCTGGCGCAAGTCCACAAAAACGAAGCCCGGGCTTTCCCCCGTGACGAACAAAAACTGCCATTGGCCGCGGTCTAAATTGAGCACGCCGGTCTCGAGCAAATGGATGGCGAGGCGCGAGAAATCCGTGTCGTTGTAAGTTTGATCCACCACAATCTCCGGCGGCTTGTTTTCCAATTTCACCTCGCTGACTTTGCCCGTCTGGTCCCGGAAAATGACGATTTCCTCATTCTCGGCCAGGAGGAGCACGCCGTGCCCCGGCGCGGCGGGGGCCAGGCCGGCAAAAATTCTTTGCACCAACTGCTTCCATTGCGGCGCGCCGCGGATGGCCACCTCGTTGTTCTTATTGACTGCGGCCCGGCGCGCGGCGGGTTTTTCCGTCTGGAAAGTCAGCACGGCGAAGCGGCGCTGATAATTGGCCGCGCCGGCCTCCACCGGGGGCCAATTGGCGTGGGCATAAGCATCCTTGCCGCGGAGGGGGATGCGGATTTCCAGATTCGTCTCCGTGCGGTAGGCCACCAGGTTGGTCAGGCTGGCCGGCTGCATCTCTTCCAGGTAACGGACGCGGGGGCTGGGCGAGGCGCACCCGGCGAGGAGCGCCAGGAGGAGCAGACCAACGAAGGGGCCTGGATTGGGATGGCGGTTCATGGCCGAAGGAAAAAAAGTGGCTTAATTAGGCTTAATTTGGCCTGATTAGGCTTGATTAGGCTTGATTGGGCTTGGCCTGAAAAACTCAGTTTTTGGGTGTAAGTGGTTCATGGAGAGGCACTTGAATTGATTTGCCGCGAAGAGGCTCAAAACGCGCAGTGCGACAAGCCGCAACCAAAGAAATTGGACCGCGGATTTCACGGATTTCACGGATAAAAAATCTTCATTTTGCATTTTGCATTCTGCATTAGCCCCATCCGTGCCATCCGTGCCATCCGTGGTAAAATCTTCGCGAGAGTGCATGATGTTGGGAGATTGCGGTGCAATGCGGCTAACCGCAACCCAAGCTGAATTGACCACAAAGAACGCAAAGATCGCAAAGAAGAAACACCATAAGTTCTTGACTCTGTGTTCCTTGCGTTGCTTTGCGGTTAAAAAGAAGAGCGGAAAACCCGTCTTCGCCGCGCCACCTTCCGGCCCTGTTTGCCTTATCGCGTGTCTTATAGTCACGGGTAACAGATTAGTATATAAGCCTCGATTGTCAAGCGGGAAAGGCGGATCATTAGCGACATTCCTCGCGTGTTCACCAAAGGGTGAACAGGCAGAACGCAGGAATTCCGCCGGCGGGACGCCGACGGAGGCGACCGAGACGGTCGCGCTCCCAAGCATTCGCCAAAGAGCGGGGATGAGGATCAAAGCTCCCGAAAGGCTTTGACACCACGCGGCGAACGGCTAGGTTCGTTGGTGACAAGAGATGAGGTCATCCCGCCAATGTTTGGTTTTCGGGGGGCTGGTTCTGGGGGGGCTGCTGTGCTGGACCAACCCTCATGCCGCGGCGGCAACCGGTGCGACGGCGCTGGTCAGCAGCAATACGGCCTTCGCGTTGTCCCTTTACGGACAACTCGGCACAAATGACGGCAATCTTTTTTTCTCGCCCTACAGCATTTCCACCTGCCTGGGCATGGTTTACGACGGGGCGCGCGGAGAAACAGCCGGGCAGATGGCGCAGGCGCTTGATTTGAGCACGAACCAGGACCAGGTGGGGGCCGATTTTGGCGCCTTGCAGACCGAATTGGACCAGTTGCAGGGCGAAGGGGGCATGCAGTTCACGCTGGCGAACGGTTTGTGGATGCAGCAAGGCTTCCCCTTTCTGCCGGCCTTCCTGGGCAACGCCACCAGCAATTATCAGGCGGTTCTCAACCAGGCCGACTTTGTGACACAGGCCGACTCGGTGGCGGGGGAAATCAACCAGTGGGTGGCGCAGAAGACGCAGGGCATCATCGTGAATCTGCTGGGGCCTGGCATGGTGACACAACAAACGCGGCTGGTGCTGGTGAATGCCATCTATTATAAGGGCGCCTGGGCCAGCCAATTCAGCACCAATGACACGACGGTGCAGCCGTTCTACGTTGCGCCGAATCAAACCGTCAATGTGCCGTTGATGTATCAGACGGAATCGGTTGGGTATTACGAAACAGCGTCTTTTCAGGCGGTGGAACTGCCCTATCGCGGGAGCAACGTGACCATGGTGGTTTTGCTGCCGAGAGATGCCGGCGGCCTGGCCCAATTGGAAGCGTCGCTGACGCCCCAAGAACTGGCGCAAGTGCTCACCAACATGGCCGGCCAGCCGGTGGAAGTTTTCCTGCCCAAGTTTAGCCTGCAAATGACCGCCAATCTGATCCCCGATTTGGAGAGTCTGGGGATGACGGACGCCTTCACGCCCGGCATTGCGGATTTCTCCGGCATGGATGGCGCGAGGGATCTGTTCATTAATGTGGTGGTTCACAAGGCCTTTGTGGAGGTGGATGAGGCCGGCACGGTTGCGGCTGCGGCTACAGGCGTGGGGGTGGGCGCGACAGTTGCGCCGCCGCCGATGCCTGTGTTCCGCGCCGATCACCCGTTCATTTTCATGATCCGCGACAGTCTTTCCGGGAGCATCTTGTTTTTAGGCCGGGTGGTGAATCCCCCGGCGTACAGCGGCTCTGCCAGGTCTTCGAATAATAGCGCATTCCCGGCGGCTTCATACAGCGGGCTGTTTTATGATACCAATGGGATTGATTTCCAAAGTTCAGGCGCATTGAGCTTCTCCGCGGGCGTGACGGGGAAGTTGAGCGGGAAGATCGAACTGGCCGGGAAAACGTATAGTTTTGCGGGCCAATTTTATCCCCAGGCCACGTCGGCGACGGTGACGGTCAAGCGGCCTCATTTGCCTGAGCTGGCGGTGACGTTGCAAGCGCCGGACTCGGGCGGCGCGGTCGCCGGCCTCGTTTCCGGCGGAGCTTGGACCGCTGAAATCGTGTGCGAGCAGACCTCGCTCGGTTATGGCGCGGCCCATCCCGCGCCGCAGGCCGGCAATTACACCATGACGCTGCTGGGGACGAGCGATGGGACGTTGAGTCCGGGTTATGGCAGTTTTGCCCAGGTGACGGTGGCGCCCAATGGAATGGTCAGCCTGGCTGGGCTGCTCTCGGACGGGGCGGTGGTCAGCCAGACGGCCGCGATTTCCACCAACGGGTATTGGCCGTTATATGTATCGCTTTATGCGGGCAAAGGTTCGCTGTTGGGCTGGATTAATTTCACCAATCTGCCCGCCAGCCGGCTGAATGGGACAGTGAGCTGGATCAAGACCGGGGCCTACGGTCCCTATTATGCCAAGGGCTTCACAAACGTGGTGACCGCGCTGGGTTCCGTTGTCAATCGTTGAATAATGACCGGGAATCTGCCTGCCATAAAAGGCTGCAAGATGCAGTCCCCAGTCCCGTATTGGAGTGTGAAGTTTGATGGCAATCAACATCGCCAAGTCGCCACAGGAGCATTGACATTCCGTGGCGCGGCATCATCATAGAATTATGAATATATTAACAAAACTGCGGAGGGCGGCGCGTTGGATTTTGCGTTTCTCGATGGCCGGCGGCGCCGTGCTTTGCCTGGCCGGCTGCATCCATCATTCGGAAACAACCTACCGTGAAGTCGAGCGCGTGAAGGTGCAATTCGAGAGCGGGAAGGCCGCGAGCATCTTTTACGAGGCCTTGAGCAAAATGCCCTTCGAGGGCCGCAGCGAATCCCATACTGAGGTATCCATCCCTGTTGTCTTCGAGAACAAACGCACTGTTAAATCCGGAGAGAATGAAAAATTCAACGAAGCGGTGCGGCGTTGCGACACCAATGGGGATGGTGTGATCACCGAATCCGAAGCGGAGATTTTTCGCAGCCAATTCCATTAAATCAGGAAGAGTGCTGGAGCGCCTGATACTGCTTCGCCTGGTTGGTGATGTCTTAACTCCATGCGCCGAGCTTGGCCAGGGCATATTGCTTGCGAGCCACATCCAGGCCGGGTGTTACCCTCCCAGCATTTGTTGACATAAAAATGAGGCAGTACTAACGGTCTTGTTTCAGGCTGGCTTGACGCATTTGATCGTGCTCCGCTCCGGCGATGCCTTCTTCGACCAGTCTCTCATTGTCGCTTCGTCCCTCCTCGTCCTCATCGGCACTGGGGGCCTCCGGCGCTTTGTGTCCGGTCGAGCCGGGCACCGGGTCCCAGCGTTCGGATTCGGGCGCTGATTCCAGCGCCACTTGTTTCGGGTCGGTGTCCGGTTCCCCCGTCAATTCCCGTTTGGCCTGTTCCCAATCGGATTGCGACACGTCTTGCGGGGCATGGCCGTTGATAACTGCCACTTCGACCGCGCGCTCCCGCACCATCTTGCGGGTCACGGTGCCGATGCCGGCGGAGTTTTCAGTCAAGACCCCGTCCTTCAGTGGATTTGCTTTCATGCGATTACGTTTTGTGGTGAAATCCGTGAACCCGGGTGAGGTTGCGTTCCGCGATCAATTGCGCCTCGGCCGCCAGCCAATGTTGCACGTCGCGCCCTTGCGGCGAACCCTCGTTCACGTAGCTGAAATACGCCCTCCTGGCCACTTCGTCCGCGGACGGCACAAAATCGTCTTCGTTTGGCTTCAAGTCTGCGACTGCGGCTGGCTGCGGCGCGCCGGCCGGCGGTTGGTTTTGGTTCTGGGAGAATTTATTGTGTTTATTGTGTTTCATAAAAGGAGAACGGGCTGGGTGGCGCCAATCGGCCGCGTGACCGGAGGCAGATCGTACGCGGAGTTTTGCTCGACGGCTTCCTTGGTCAAATTCACGAACACCGTGGACTCCTCGTAACTGATCCGGTCCACTTTGCTGGCCGGTATGGACACCTCCTTGCCGGAAAACGGGTGGCCGGTTCTGATGACCAGTTGACGGATCGCCCAGCTCTGGGTGTCCATCATAAAATCGCAGACGCGGCCGGCGATCCCGTCGCTCGCCTGGAGGTGGTAGCCGTTGACGGATTGCGTGCTGCGCAGATGCGCCTCGGCGCGTTGTGGTTGCGGCCCGCTGGCGGCGGCGGCTTGGCCCGGAAGATGGTTGGGCGGCAGTTCCAAGGAAGGAAAGCCGCCCATGCCCCACAACCCGTCACCCTGCCAGTAATAGGGCCAGCCGTAATATCGGTAATACTCCTCCTCGAATTGCCGCGACACCGGCTTGTGCAAGTCAATCGAAGGGCTGTTTTCAATCTGTTTCCGGGTCAGATTCACCAGGAGAAGTTTCCCAGCCTGATGGAGACTGCTCCCGAAGGCATGGGGCGAGAGGAGCACCTGCCGCCCCGGCACCCACGCACCCGTGTCCGCCACGACATAACGAACCGCCCAGTTCTGATCGTCAAAATAAAAATCGTTGACATGGCCGATTTCGCCGTCGGACGCCCCGAGTTTGTCCCCGCATAGTTTTTTTAGGCTTTGTAACATGGATTTGTCTTTCCTTTAAATGGCGCGGGCGGCTGCCCGCGAAGATGATTTTCCAGGCATTCCCTCCCTTCCATTGCCAGCCCTTGCTTGCGGTGAAGCGCAGCCCGTCCCGTTCAAATTCTCCCCAGCAAAACCAGGGCGGCCAGAATCACCAAAACCAGGCCCAGTCCGCTGCTCGGGTAATAACCCCAATTTCGGCTGTGCGGCCACCGGGGAAGCGCCCCAAGCAACATAAGAATGAGTAAAACAATGAGAATAGTTCCTAACATAATGTTCCTTTCAAGGTGCGAATTCGGTTCGCCCTGTTGTTCATGGAATAAGAGTAATCCAAAGGCGGGCGGGCGCTATGGGGTGTTACCCTACCATGCCGGGGTCGTCCCTGGATCATAAAAGAAATCGAAGGAGTTTAATGAGCCGCAAACAGAGATTCTTGAGGCCGGTGCCCATTGCCTTCAAAACTCGGGCGAGAGCATCGCTTGACCTGTGGAACGAATTCCAACTCAACTCCAGTCGCCAGCCGGCTTCATCGCGCAATTGAAACCGGCGCTCGAACGAGTTCGGTTTGCCTTTGTCTGAACGGCGATTCTGTTTGGCAGTCGTCCTCATAATCCGGCTTTGCGTTCGTGAAATGTCTAATTTCAACATGCTTCGACCGTATCATACTGGGTTTTCCATTTTGGCTAAAGTTGTAACACATTTATATTAAATGACTTGGATAATAATTGTGATTTATGGTATGCTCATACGGTGGGTCTGCCGACCGCTCGCGAGGCCTTCGCGCGGATCTCGCGCAAATTCTGCTCAATTCAGCTTGTCAAGGTTTTTCTTGCATTTTCTTTAAGAAAAATGTTAAAGATCATCTCGATGCCTTTATAACGGTCAGCCGACTTGGCTTTTGTCGGATGCTGCGTTACGAAGGGATCAACAAAGGCAAAGAAAAGGTGAAACGATGAAGCGACGCATTTTGATTTTGGCTATCGCGGCCGGGCTGTCGCTGCCGGTGGCGGCGAAGTTGGGGGAGACACCGGCGCAAATTCACGCGCGGTATGGGAAACCTTACCAGACAAATGATGACCATGGGGATGCGACGGAGAGTTTTCTTTTTAAGGATCGGCCTCTGGATGTGGTTTTCGTCAATAAGGTGAGCGCGTGTGAGATTTTCTATGGGGCTGATGGCGAAAAAATGATTTCCACGGAGAAGGCCCAGATCATCGCCTCGGCGGTGACCGGGTATGGGGCTGGTGTTGGGGATTGGGTGTTTTCTGATCTTACGGAGGGGCATGTTTTTATGGAGTCGAGGGCGCCGGGATTCACATTTGCGTTAAGCGCGGGCAAGCCGGGTGTGGATGTGATGGTTGGAGGTGGACAGATTTTAACGGTTCAGAGCCAGGGATATTTGGATCATTTTGAGGATTTGCAAAGACGGAAGAAGGCGGAGTTGGTGGCTTCTTTATCGGGGCCGGTGGCAAAACCACCGGCGAAGGTTCCTGAGAATTTAACCGCGGAGCAGCTTGCCGCGCGAAAAGCGGCTGAGGAGGCGCAGCGGGCGAAAGTGATGGCGCCGGTGATTGCGTATTATCAGAGGGCGGCGGAAGGTGGGGACGCGGAAGCGCAGTTGCGGCTGGGGGAAATCTACCGGGACGGCGATGGGGTCGCCAAGGACGCGGCAAAGGCCTGCGAGTGGTTCGCGAAGGCGGCCGCCCAGGGTAATAAGCGGGCGGAGGAAGCCCTGGACCGGCTGGAAAAATAGCCGCAATCATTGGTAGGCCGAAGGCGTCTCGCGCACGCGTTGGGATGTTCGCTACTGGTGGCTGGACCCGACGACGCTGCATGGAAACGCCCGTTCCCAATCTTTTTTGTTAATTCCCCACCTGAACGGAGTCGGACGAATTGCCTTTACTTGACGCTCGTAAATCGCCTTGCGAATCAGGGACGGGTGGCAACGCGCCAACCGCGCAATTTCGACCGGGCTCAGGCATTGGCGGCCACAGGGCCAGAGAATTCGTCGGTGCCCGAGTTTCGCAAATCGAAAGACCCGCCGATGAGTTTTTGAATAAAAGCGCCTTTCATAATTCTGAGGATCAAACGGCTCCGCCCGCTCGCACAGCATTTCCACGAATTGACGAAGGTCCTTCCGATCGTACTGGCGGCGCGGGCCCTTCCGTGGCAGGTATCCTGATTTCGTCCAGTCGCGCAGCGGTTCCGTCGAGAGCCTAAATAATCTGGCGGCGCGGCGCAGACTGAAAAACCCTCTATGAGTTTGATCCAATTCACTCAATATCTCGTCTGCTGCGGTTGCAACTTTCCATGCGGCAGGGCCTCGTTTCCAAGGTAATCTTGGCTTTCCCATGTTACGCTACATAAAACGGTGGGTGTGGCTGCCCGTCACAGCATCTCCTGTTGTTTTTCGGGCTTGGTTTCGCGCATGGCTTTGGCGAAGGGGTTCAACGGCGGCGGGGCGTCAACGCGCTCAGTGCCGTCGAGCAAGCCTTCGATGGTGAGAATCTGGATTTTCGGATAGTCCTTTTCGTGCCAGAGTTTGGAGGTGAAACGGCCCGCGTCGGCGGCTTCAACGCGCATGGGCTTGGACGGCTTTTCCAGCGTGAGGAGGACGCCCGCCACAAATTTTTGATTGTTCACGTCGCCAAGTAATCTTGCCACATCGCCGCGCTGCACGCCGCCGCCTTTGACCTGCACGAGGATTTTTTGGCGGCTGTCCTGACTCTCGTAGAAATAGAGCATTCCGTCCACGCCGCGATCCGCGCCCTTGCCCTCGCCACCCGTGCGCGGGCGGGCGTCAATCAGCGACAGCGCCCATTGCTGGAACTGCCACTTGTCCAGTTCCGCCAGCGCCTTGGCACTCCCAAAATCCGTGGGCTGGCCGCGTTCCTCGAACTGAATTTCTTCCCCGAAAGCGTCTTTGAGCCGGCGTTTGATGAGGTTAATGGCGAGGTAGGTGACATCAATGCCAATCCATTGCCGCCCCAGCTTTTGCGCCGCGTGAATGGTTGTGCCACAACCGCAAAACGGATCGAGAACAAAGTCGCCGGGGTTGCTGCTCACCGCGATAATTCTTTCCAGCAGCGCTTGTGGCTTCTGGGTGGGATAACCAAGCCGTTCCGATGACAAATTGTGCATCGTTTTAATGTCTCCCCAAATATCTTGAATGGGCACGCCAGGCACATCTTCAGGGTAAACCTTCAATCTCGGCATTCCGCCTTTCTTCTGCGGCCAATGGATGCGTCCCTTGGCCTCCAGTTCGTCCATGTTCTCTTTGGTCATGGCCCAGCAGCGACTTGGAGGCGGACGGATTCCTTTCCATTTATAAAGCTGGCCACTTGAGGCGTGGGCCATGGAAGCTGTCAAATCTCTCCTGAAATATTTGCGCCCCTTATCGTCGAGTTGATCAAAGAATGTTTCAAGATATTCTTCGCTGTAAGGAGTGTAATGCTGATTCCATTTTAGTGTGTCACCAACCGAATAAAATAACAGGCAATCATGGATGGCTCCATATTTCTGCTCCACATTGGCGTGCGCAGATGTTCGCTTCCAAATTATTTCGTTACGAAAATTAGGCGCTCCGAACACGCCATCCAGCAGCATCCGCAGATAATGGCTGGCGGTCGGGTCGCAATGGAGATAGAGGCTGCCGGTGGGTTTGAGGACGCGATGCAACTCCACCAATCGCGGGGCCATCATGGCCAGATACGCCATCATGGGGGAGGACCTGAGAAAGCTGTAGAGGGATTGCATCATTTCCACGACGGCGGTGTTCGGGCTATGGTCCACAAACTCAGAATAAACCTGCGCAGCGTCCACCCAATTCCAAGTGTCGGTGAAGGCGTGGAATTGCGCCTGGCTGGCCTCGCCGGAAGCCTCGCGGAAAAGCACATTGTAATCGGCATTGGAGTTGAAGGGCGGATCAAGATAAACGAGGTCAACGCTCGCGTCGGGAAAAATGTCCCTGTTGCGCAGCCAGTTCAGATTGTCGCCAAACAACAAACGGTTCATCTGACGGCTTTGTACCAAAAGCCTCCGCCGCTTGCGAGCAGGAAAAGACAAAACGTGTTTGCAGGGCGGCGGATGGGCGAATTAGAAGCTGTCCCGGTCGCGAGGCTGCGGGCGGAAGGCCAGCCACAGGCTGGAAAGCAGGCCCGCGGCTTTGAGAATGGTTGGCAGCCAGGAGGGTTTCTCGGCGGCGGGCGGGGATTTCTTGCGCCGGAAGGCCGCCAGGCCCAGCAAAAGCGCCGTGGCTGAGGAGGCGATCAAACCGATGGATTTGGCGCGGCCGGCGAGCGCGCGAACGTCCGCCGTCAGCCCGGTTATGTCCGCGACCAACTGTGCGCGGTTCAGTTCGCTCTCCGCGAGCAAGAGTTGTTTGCGCGATTGCAGCGGGTTCATTCGAGGATTTTTTCCAAACATGCGCGGTCCTTTCGCAGTTGGTCAAGCGAGGCGGGAAGAGTCTGCCAGTCGCGCAGCAGCGCGGCGAGCCGCCAGTAAAGACCAATCCCGGCTGCGCCGTAGAGGACAGTCAATGTCAGGAGGGCGGCCCAATGGGAGCAATCCCACAGCAAAACAACGACCAGAGCGGTGAACGTCATGCCAGCGAGGAGGCCTAAGGCCGCCGCGCCGAGGGCCAGGAGGAGGGCGCGCAGGAGACGCTCGCGCTCCTCCTGCACTTCCACGGTGAACAGTTCGAGCCGGTTTTCCCCGATGGTCAACAGCCGCCGCGCGCAATCCCTCAAGGACGCGGCCAGTTGGCGGAAGCCGACAGTAGATTCTTCCATAACGAATCAATCGCGGTTGCGGCAGCACCGGCGGGCCAGGAGATAACCGATGACCACCCCGACCCCTACACCGATGGCGATGGCTTGATAGGGATGCTCATGGACGGCCTCGTCGGCCGCCTTGGCGCCTGCCACCACTTTCTCGCGGGCGCGGCCGCAGATTTCCTTGCCGCGGTCCAGCGCGGCGGCGAGACGCTTGCGGGCTTCCGCGACTTTTTCTCCGGCCACGTCGGCGGTGGCGGCCATCAAGGCCTGCGCGTCTTCGGCCAGTTGGCCCATGTCATTGCTGATTGCTTGTGTTTCTTTGTTCATAAAAAGAGGATTGTGTTCATATTCGGTTTGTATTTCTTTGTGGAGTCACGTTACGCGATGGGAGCGGTGCGCGCTATGGGGTATAACCCTACGTCCTATGGGGTCAACTTTCCGGGCGGCTCAACCGGACTTGGGCGGGCTGGCTTCAAACCCGCCAAGGCTCTTAAAATGGTCTCTTGCACCGCCGGATTGGAAAGATTTCCCAAGTGGCCGCCCTGGGGGAAGACCGTCAATTGTTCCGGGGCAACCGTGGCGCGGAGCCAGGCCAGGTCCTCATCCGAGAGGAGAAAATCGTTTTGATTGACAATGACACGGATGTCCGGGTTGGCGCGCAGACCGGCCTGATACGTCCGCAAATCCCCGGCTTTCTCCAGCTCGGCCGCCGGCGAGGCCAGGCCGCGCGCCTGATAATAGGGAACCGCCAACTTATCAAAGTAATCCCGGTAGGAATACTGAAGAATTTCCTGATACACCGGATTGCGCCTGAAGTTCAAGATGGCATGTTGCAGGACTCGCTGGTTGTTCCGCCGCTGGCTGCTGAAGATAATGTCCCGCAGCGTGAATCGAAACGTCAGCCCGATGAGAAACTTGGACTCGATGGCGTTGAAGGGCAGCGAGGTTTGCGGCGTCAGCGTGTTCTTGCTCAAGGCGGCCACCTTCAAAAAAGTGTTTTCGATGTCGTCGGTTCGTTCCGCGGGCGGCCAGGCCAGGGGCGCGCGGTAAAACTCGTCCAGCTTGGAAACCCCGTGAAGCATTCGAATCGGGGTGTTGATGGCGACAAACCGGTCGAATTTTAGCAAGGGCGGCTGGTTGGCCGGCTCGGCGGCCGCCACGAACAAAGATTCGAGCGCGCCCATGGAATAGCCCATCAGCGCCCTGTCGCCCAACCGGTCCGCATACAGGGCGTTTAAGCGGCGGTCAATTTCCGTCAAGGCGGCGTGCAAATCGCGGCCGTCCACCGGCAGGTAAGCCGGCAGCGCCGCGGTCGAGGCGTTTTCCATGAATTCGCGGTTGAAAGGGCTGCTGACGCACACGGCGGAGAAGCCGCTTTTGTAAATCAACTCGGCCAGCGCAATGGAGGTTTCGGCCAGCCGATGCGATCCCAGGCCGGGAACGATATAAACGACCGGCGCTTTTCCCGGTTGCAACCAATAGGTGAAATCCAACCTCCGGCCTGTGGCTGGGATCAAGACCGACCGGGTCTTGCCCCGTCCGGGGAACTCGGGGTCTTTGAAGGTGAAGAAGACCGATTCGAGGGTTTCCAGCGAGGCCGCGTCCTGTTTTCCCTTTACTTGGAAATCCGCCACCCGGTTTTCCCGCGCGAACGTCCAGGCGTACTGAATCTCGGAATAGGGGTCCATTTCCGCCTGGCTGAAACGCACCGACTCGTCCACCGTGTCGGCCATGTTGTTATACAAGTCCGCGTAAGTGAAATAGGTGTAGGGGCCGAGATAGGTCAGCGGATCGTTCCCGTCGAATTTGTAGGGAGCGATGTAGAGCAGCGGATTGGCGGCCGTGTCGGCGCCCCAGCCGATGGTGTCGCGGTCATTGCTCGGTCCCAAAAACGGGAGCATGAGAAAGCAATTGGGCTTCCAGCCCCACTGGCCGAACGTCTGCCCAAAATCCGCGTCCGATTTCTGAATCTTCCATTTGGTTGCCACGTCAAAGAACCCGGCTATTCCAACGGTTGAATTGCCGAGAAATCGGTAGGTTTCATCGCGGGCGCCGCTCCACTTTCCCTGGAGCAGGTTATTGATCAATCGTCCCGGATACGTGAGGTTCCGGCCAAAATTTCCGATGCCGGTTCGGACCGGTTTCACGACCACAAACCGATAGACTTTGCTGGTCGGCTTGATGACATCGGCCATCAGCCCTTTGTTGAAGCCCCACATCACCCGGTTCAGCGGTTCGAGGGGGTCGGGGACGGATTTGGGGAGAACAACTGATTCGGCGGCGGGCGGCTTGGTGAAGCCAGCCGCTGGCTCCTGCCCGTGGCTGAACGGTGGCAAGCACAACGCCAAGATCAAAAGCGCCGAACTGCCAATTCTCAGGCCCGGTTGGATATTCAAGTCGTTCGCCTTTCAGGTCTTGATCCGAAATTCCTTTGGACTTCCGCGCGCCATGCAAATTGTGCTTGGTATCCTGGAAAATCGCCGCCGCAAAGCTTCCCCGCCGCCTCGATATAACCATGCCGAATTGTAATTCGGTTCACATTCACGAGCTGGGTTTGACGGTGAGGGTGGAAGTGACCTCGCGCACCCCGTCCGCTTCCAGCGCCAGGGCCACCGCCTTGCCGATGTTCTCCTCGGCGGAAACGGTTCCTGAAAGAGTGACCCGGCCCTGGCCGGAGGAGACGGAGATTTTCCAAACGGAAAGGTCCGGATCCGCCGTGTACTTGGCCTTGATGGCGGCGACGATGCGCGCGTCCACCGCGGCATCGGCCACTTGCCCGCCGAGATCGTGCGCCTTGCGCCGGACGATCTTGCCGGTCCGCGCCAGTTCGTCCCTGATTTGATCGGAGCGCAGATCGAGCGTTTCCAGTTTGGCCTTCAATGCATCCGACAAATGCCGTCCTGCCTCGCCGGCGGAAGATTGCGCCTGGGCGGCGGCGGCCTCGGCGCGCTGCTCCGCGGCGGGATGTTCCCGCGCTTTGTTTTGGATAAACCAGTACCCCGCGGCCCCCAAAATGACGCCCAGGACCAATCCGTTGAAAAAACCTCGCATAATGTTCCTTTTCCTGGCCTTCAAGAAACCTCGTAACGTGGTTGGCCGCGCAACTCGATCAAGTGCAGCTTGACGGCCAGCCGGATAATGCCGCTGGCCCGCCGCTTGCCCCAAGCGCGGTAACTGCCGGCGACAAAATCACCAAAGGTCAATGGCTTCTTTTTGGAATGGGGATTCATAAGGAGAATGGGAGAGTTGCGCCGCTCACGGTTTGGGCGACGGGGTCTGGGCGGCGGGCTGTTCGGTGATGGCCTGGAGTTCGTCCAGTTCAATCATGTCTTTGACCCATGCGGGGGGGGAGCCCGCGAGCATCTTGCCCTCATGCGGGTCAAATTGCTGTCCGGCGGCAATGATCGTGATGCCGTTTTCACGGATCAGTTTCAGGGGGATGGCGGAGCCTTCCGCCGCGACGTGAGTGCCATCGGCGGTGATGATGTAGCGGCCGATGCCGCTGCCTTCCACCACGGAGCGGCCGGCCGCATTCCTGATTTCCAAGGCGCTGCCGGCCACGGCGGAGCGGACCACGGTGAAGATTCTTCCCTTCCGGAGATCCAGCAAGGTGTCGCCAACCGGAAGGCCGTCCTTGCTGGTGAGAGTCATTTTTTCGATTCTTATTTCGGTGCCGGCCTGGAGGCGGACAGTGGTTCCGGTGCGGCGGAAGAAGAGATCGGCGCGCGCATCTTCGCCGGTGCGGACGGTGGCGCCTTGCTGAAAGATATGGCCTTTGGTCAGGGTGGCGAACGTGACGCCATCATCGGAGTACTCGCACTTGCCAGTGACCGACACGGTCATGGCACTGGGTTGATCGGCGCCGGCCTGGCCTGGCTTAACCGCTTGGGCGTTGATGACCGCGGGCAGGCAGAGCTGCCACATGGCGAGGGCGAGGGCCGTTTGGCGGAAGCGTTTTCCAACTGGAGAGAAGTTGTTTTGTTTCATAGGACGAAAATTAAGCCGGATGCCTTGCCGGCGCTATGGGGTGTTCTCCGTAGCGGCATTTTTCCACGAATCCGCCGTGCGCAACTCCTCAGGCGCATGGCCTGTCAATTAAACATTTTAGCGGGCTTGGAACTATCAGCACTGCAAACATCCGGCAGACGGCCCGGTCTGCCAGTCTGGCGGCGCGACCCGCTCGCACGGGGTCTCGGTCGCGCGCAGGACGTTTCTCACCGTTCCCAATAACTCGTGGAAGGAATAGGGCTTGAGCAGGAGAGCGGCAGGCCGGAGCCAGGGGTATTGGATGAATTCCTCCTTTGGCAGTTGCCCTGTGGCCAAGATGACCGGCAGGGCCATGTGGGCGGCATGCAGCTTGTGGAGCAACTCAACGCCGGACACCTTCGGCATGTCGTTGTCCGTGACCAGGAGGTCGTACCGGTTCCGTTGCAGCGTGTCCCAGGCGGCAGCCCCATCTTCGGCGGCGTCCACATGGTAGCCGGAGTGAGCCAACACTTCGGCGTTGAGACGGCGGATGTCACCGTCGTCTTCCACCACGAGAATGCGGTGGGTCGGTTTCGGCTGGCCCTGCGCTGGCGCGCCGGCCGGCGCGCCGGCTTGCGACATATTATTAGCGGTCATACACGTCACTATAAGCCGGGAAGCCTGGCGGGCGCTATAAGGTGTTTACCCCATCTGTCAGACAATGGTCAACTGGACGCTGCTCTCGATGATGCCGGCGCCGATGGCGTAGCGGGTCAGTCCGGCCGTGTCGTGGATGCTGAGTTTGGCCATGAGATTCTCCCGGTGCTTCTCGACGGTCTTGATGCTGATGCCCAGTTCCGAGGCCGTTTCCTTGTTGGCCTTGCCTTCGGCGATGAGTTGCAGCACTTCCATCTCCCGCGAAGTCAGTTGCACACCGTTCTGGTTGACGTGTCCCGCGCCGCCAGGCCCCAGCGGGTGGAGATGATCCAGGCGCCGGGAAATGGAGGGAGTGAAAAACGTGTTCCCTTTTTGCACTTCCCGAATGGCCCGGCAGACATCGTGGGCGGAGGTTTGTTTGAGGAGGAATCCCACCGCGCCGGACTCGGTCGCGCTCTTGAGATAGGCGTCGTCACTATGGGCGGAAAGGATGAGGACTTTGGTGGCGGGGACGGCTTTGAGCACCTGGCGGGTGGCCTCCAAACCATTGAGCAGCGGCATGGCGATGTCCATCAAGACGACGGCGGGGCGGAGTTTCCTGGCCAGGGCGACCGCCTGGCGGCCGTCTTGCGCTTCGCCGGCCACTTCGAGGTCATCTTCCAGTTCGAGCATCTTGCGGAAACCCTCGCGGACGATGGTATGGTCTTCAGCCAGCAGAACAGTTATTTTTTTCATGGGTGTATGGAGCCGGCTTGCAGGGCTCCGAGATGCGGAAGGGGAAGGCGGCGTTGCAAGTTGAAGGCGGTGTTGGTTTCAGTCGTCTTCACCGCCGCCGCCGTCCCCTCCCCGGCAAAGTGATAGGCCGGCTCGAAAATCATTTTCCGGTCTCCCGCGGTGAACCAGAGCTTGAGGGTTCCGCGATTGAGGTCCGCCGGCGTGGCGGTGGCATCAATGTGCCGGCTCTTGCCGCCTTGGCCGCCGGTGGTGGCGGTCCCGATGATGGCCGCGGCCTTTCCCTGGGCGATCCCGGCCAGGGACTCGTCCGAAACGACGATGGCCAGCCTGCCCTTTTCATTTTTGAAAAAGTAGGGGGACACGTTGATCTTGTAATTGCCCGTGTAAACGCCGTCCGCCCGCAGGAGCGGACCGATGGTGAGGGTGGCTTGGCCGGCCGCCACCGGCATGGAACTGGGATCAATCATCAGAATACGACTGGCCGCGGGGGAGTTGGTCGAAGCTGGCGCCGGGTGGGTGTCGCCCCAAGCGATGGCGAGAAGAGCCAACAGAATAGGAATTCGTGTCATAGCCTTTCAAGCCTGGGTTGAGCGGACTCCAGCAGCGCCCCCCCACTTCTCCCCCCGGCCTTGCCGGGCGGAATCTGTGCGATGATGGTCGTGCCTTTGCCCGGGGCGGACTCGACATTAAAACGGCCGCCGACCATCTCCAAACGTTCCCTCATGCCGAGCAAGCCGAGGCGTTTGCCACCCCCGGCGCCCATCACCCGCTCCACTGGAAAGGATTTGCCGTCATCGCATATTTTCATGCAGATGCAGTCCGGCAGTTTCTGGAGGATTACCTCCACCCGGCTGGCTTGGGCATGGCGGGCCACATTGGTCAGCGCTTCCTGGGCGACGCGATAAAGCACGGTTCGCCTGGCCGCATTCAATTCTTCCACTGCGGCAAAGGCTGTCAAATGAGCGCGCACCCCCGTCCGCGCGGCAAAATTTTTCAAGAAGGAATGCAGGGCGGGAATGAGCCCCAGGTCATCCAGCACCGCCGGGCGCAATTGGCGGGCGAACTGATGGACGATGTCCACCGATTTTTCCACCAGCCGCTGCGTGCGGGCGATGTTGCGGTCCAGTGTATTAGTGTTGACTGCGGCCTCCTTTTTCAAGGCGGCCAGCCGGACATTGATGCCGGTCAGGGTCTGGGCGATGACATCATGGAGTTCGCGGCTGATTTCCTTGCGCTCCTCCTCCTGCGCCGAGAGAATCTGGCGGGACAAGCGGCGCAATTGCTCCTGGAGGTGATCGGACTGCTCCAACAACTGGCTGTAATGATGCTCGCTCTTCTTCAGAGCGGCTTCCACCGCCTTGCGCTGCATGATTTCCTCCTGCAAGTCCAGATTTGAGGCGGCCAGCTCGACGGTGCGCTGGCTGAGCATCTCCACGATTTGATCCAAATGGACCGCCGCCTCCCGCGAACCGCGATGCGTTTTCTCGATCGGCGTGATGGCTTCGGTAAAGAAAATCCCCGCCTGCTTGATGACGGCCAGGCGTTGGCCGGCCGGGCAGCCCGGCAACACTTCCGTGACCAGCGTTTGCTCGTGGAGCTTGGCCAGGTCCAGGGTTTGCAGTCCGGCGGCCAGGGCCTGGCTGCCCAGCCCTCGCGCCGAGGCGAGGCTCGCCCCGCGGCCCTGCTTGAGGTGCGTTCGCAAGGCGGCCTGATAGCGTCTTGAGAATTTGTGTTTCATGCGTTTCTAAATTTGCGCGCGGCCCGCCGCACGGATTGGGCCGACTTTGCCACCAGCCGTTGCGTGCTGGCAATTTCATTCTTGAGTCCCTGGGTGTTGCTCCGGGCATCCTGTTTCAAGAGGAGCAGCCGGACATTGATTCCGAGCAAAGTCTGCGCAATTTCATCCTGGAGTTCATGGCTGACGTTCTTGCGTTCATCCTCCTGCGCCGCCAGCACATGGTGCGTCAGTTGCCGCAAACCTTCCTGCAGGCGCAGGGAATCGCTCAAGAGCCGGGTGTAGCGTTGACCGCTTTTCTTGAGGGCGGCTTCCACGCTCTTGCGGTGGACGATGTCCCGGTGCAATTGACGGTTGGTGGCGGCCAGTTCCGCCGTGCGCCGGCCCAGCACTTCGGTCAGTTGATGCAAATGAGCCTGGGCCGTCCGCGCCGCCAGATGCGTCTCCTCAATCGGGGTGATGGCCTCGGTAAAAAAAATCTCCGCCCGGTGGATGAACCCATTCTTTCTGCTGGCCAATTCCAGGGTGGTCACCGCCCGCTCATGCATCCGGGCCAGGTCCAGCGTCTCCAAACCGAGGACGACCGCCCGGCGTCCCAGTCCGAGCGCCGGCAACAAGCTCGCGCCCGGCCCCTGCCTCAGGTGCTTGCGCAACGCCGTCACATATCGTTGTGACAACCCGATGAGTTTCTGTTTCATGCTGTCATGCCGGACGCAACGGGGCGCTCCGCAATGCTTGCCCTCTCAACGGCACGCCGCCCGTCCAACGCCAACATCGCGCAACTGCCTCCATCTGTATATGGGGTGAACACCTTATACCCAAGGGCCGGGCGGCGGCCTAATGTGTCGCCTGCGATAATCCTAAGAACGCGAAAACGAAAGACGCCATTATGAAAAGCACGTTGTTAGCCATCACCTTTGTCGCCGTCACCGCCTTCGCGGTGGGGTGCAAACCATCGGAGGACAGGTCGCCCGCAGAACAGCTTCACAGAGTGAAAACCGAATCGAAAGCGGACGCGCAGGCGATGAAGGACTACGCCTTCGCGCAGAAGGCTGAATTCGTGGCGGATATGCAGGGGCAGTTGGATGCCCTCAACAAGGACCTCGACCAGCTTTCCGCCAAAATTGACAAATCCAGCGATACCGTCAAAGCCGACGCCAAACCCAAACTGCAGGCCTTGCGCGACCAGGCGGCCCAAATGAACAAACAACTGGACGAGGCCAGGAACGCAACCGAGTCCACCTGGGACAGTGTCAAAGCCGGTTCCCGGAAAACCTGGGACGCGATGAAGGACGACTTCCAAAAAGCGCGCCAGTGGGCGAGCGATAAAATTGCGCCTTGAGGCGGTGAAAGGAGCGGCAAGTGTTATGCGCGATCACCACAATCAAACGGAGTTCCTGAAGCACTGTCTGGGTTACGACGAAAGCGCCCGGTGCCGGGAACTCAAGCAAGAGATCACCCGAATTCAGCGGGACGAGCACTGTGTGCGACGAGCGGTGTGGCTGATGGCCATTCTGGCTGCGCTCGCGGTGACTGGCCTTGGCTATCCGGAGATTTTGCTGGCGAACTTTCCCTACAGCGCGCCGAAGACCATCGTGAACCTGGTCTGCGCCTTGGGTGTGGCATCGCTGGTCAGTCTCGTGGCTTTTGTGGTCCTCGGGATGGTTTATCGCAAGAGGCTGGACCGGCGGCGGGAGGAATGCCGGCAGATAGTCGCGAGGCTGCTGGAGTCCCGGTTGGGCAACCCGCACACCACGTCCTGGCGTGAAAAGCCCGTCCGCCACGCAAGCCGCGACACGGTCGAGGGTGCTGCCGCCGGCAATGGTTCTCCAGCAGGGATGGAAACCGCCGCCCAGGGCTAAAACTCCGCGGCGCGTGGCGCCGCCACATTTGGCCGGCATTCCGCGCGCCATGACGATGACTGACAGACGCATTGAAGATGCACGCCGCCACAATAACGCAACCCATTGCGGCCAAAGATGCCTCGCTGGCCGCCGCGGCGCCGCGCGCGGATACGCTCCGCGTCGAACCGCTGTCCGCTGAACCGGCCGGCGCCACGGCGACCAAGGCGACGCCGGCGCAAAGCCTCACGATGGTGTTGGGGACGATTGCCTTCCTTTATTTTGCGCGTCCGGTGGTGTTGCCGATGTTCATGGCGTTTGTTGCGGCCATGACGTTGAAACCGCTCATCCGCTGGCTGTCGTACTGCCGCATTCCACCCGCGCTCTCCGCCGCGGTCCTGCTTTGTTTTCTCGTGGCCGGCATCGGGATTGGTTTCGTTCAATTGGGCCGGCCGGCGCTGACGTGGATGAATGAAGCGCCGCAACACATGACCGAGTTGCGGCAGCGGGTTCAGAAGATGTTTCCGCGCCTCTCGCGCCTCAGCCAGGCGGCCACCGCGGTGAACAACCTGGGCGCGACCGAGGAGGAACAAAAGCAATCGCCCACGGTGGAACTGAAAACGAGCCGTGTCCCCAGCACCGTCCTTACCTGGAGCGGGACGCTCATGGCGGGGGCCGGCGAGACCCTGGTTTTGCTCTATCTGTTGCTCGCGTCGGGCGATCTGTTCCTGCAGAAACTGGTCCGCATCATGCCCACCTTGCGGGAAAAGAAGCGCGCCGTCGAGGTCAGCCATGAGATTCAGCAGAATATTTCCCATTACCTGTTTTCGGTTTCTCTGATTAACATGGGCCTGGCTGTTGGCGTGGGCGGGGGCCTCTATTTCATGGGGGTGCGCAACGCCGCCATGTGGGGAATGCTCGTGGCCATCCTGAATTTTGTTCCCTACTTCGGTCCGAGCGCCGGAATTCTCCTGCTGGCCACGGTGGGTTTCCTCATGTTCGACACGTTGTGGCAGGCCGTTCTTCCGGCGGCGTGGTATCTGCTGCTGCACACTTTGGAGGCGAACTTCATCACCCCGGTCTTGCTGGGACGCCGCTTCACCCTGAATCCGGTGGTTATCTTTGTTTCGTTGATCTTCTGGATCTGGCTCTGGGGGGTGCCGGGCGCGTTGTTGTCCGTGCCCATCCTGGTTTCGATCAAAGCCGTCTGCGACCGCGTCCCGGCGATGTCCCCCGTCAGCGAACTGCTCTCCCGGTGAGCCGGCGACCGGTTGGGATCACTCGTTTAATCCACCGCGGCGGTAAATATCGCAACGCCGTTCCAGGATTTTACGGGGAACTTCTGTCGCGGCGCCAGCCCGTTCCGCGATCAGCTTTCCGAGAAGAGCGGAGGTTAGGCGCGGCTCTGGATTGATTGGAAAAGCTCCCCTGGCACTCTCTTCGCGCCACCCCACCCAAGAGCCGGTAGGGTTACACCCCATAGCGAAGAACCGGCGCATCGCTTAGTGTCACTCGGAAGTTAAAAACAGACACAAAACAAACTGAAAGATAAAATATGTTGTACACAATTGCAGTGATCCTGATCGTTCTCTGGCTGCTCGGCTTGGTGAGCGGTTACACCATCGGCGGGTTTATTAACATCCTGCTGGCGATCGCCATCATCATGATCCTCGTCAACCTCATTTCCGGCCGCAGACCAGTGATCTGATTGGGGGGAATGAAGATCGGATCAACCTTCCGGCAAATGGAAAACTCATGGAAAGCTTGTTATGAATAAAATCGTCTCCCTGGCCCTGCTCGTTGGCGGGGTCGTTCTCATCATCGCTGGCGTCAACGCGACCAACTCCTTCAGCTCCGACGTTTCCCGCTTCTTCACCGGCTCGCCGACGAACAAGGCCGTCTGGATGCTTCTCGGCGGCTGCGTCGCCGCCATCGCCGGCCTAGCGGGGACATTGCGCAATTGGAAACAGACTTAATTGGGTCCGCGCCGTTCACCGTCGCCGCCCGAATCGTTGGCGGGCAGGCGCCACGGTGCGAAACCACACCCGCCAACAAGGAATGAAGCTATGAATGCATTGAAAAGTTGGAATCAGTTAAAAGACCTGGAAGCCTTGCGACAGGGTCTGGGCAGTCTTTTGGGCGGCTCCCCGCTCCACCGGCCTGAGGGCCAGGAGGAACCCGTGGCGGTGGCCGAATGGTCCCCGCTGGTGGACATCAGCGAAGACGACAAGGAGTATCTGATCAAGGCTGAGTTGCCTGATCTGAAGAAGGAGGACGTGAGGGTCACGGCGCAGGAAGGCACGCTGACCATCATGGGCGAACGCAAATTCGAGAGGGAGGAGAAAGGCAAAAAGTATCACCGAGTTGAGCGCGCCTACGGCACTTTCGGACGCAGCTTCTCGCTCCCGGATGAGGTGAGTCCGGCAAAGGTCAGCGCCGAGTTCAAAGACGGCCTGCTCACCGTGCATCTGGTCAAGGACAAGAAAGCCAAACCCCAGCAAGTTGAGGTGAAGGTCTCCTGACGCGCAGGGTGGAGGCAGCGGCGATTTCGCCCGTTGCTTTCAGCGCAGGGTGGAGTCAGAATCGAGAGCAGGCGGATGGGCCAGGTGCGCTTCACCTTGTTCCACCCACGCGTGAATGAATGCCAAGTGTCTCTATTTGATCAATCCGACCAACCCGCTGGTCAGCAGCGTCAGCGCCAAGGAAAGCCGCTGGAATCGCTACCGGGTGTGGAAACCACTCAGCCTGATGGTGCTGGCGGGCCTGACCCCGCCGGAGTGGGAAGTCGTCATTGTGGATGAGAACCTCGGGGCGCCGGACTACCCGGCCATGCCCCGACCGGATTTGGTGGGGATAACGGCTTTCACCTCGCAGGCGCCCCGCGCCTATGAGGTGGCGGCTTGCTTCCGGCGTTTGGGCGTGCCGGTCGTCATGGGTGGCATTCACGCCACCATGTGCGCTGAGGAAGTTCTGGCGCGGGTGGACTCAGTGGTGACGAGGGAAGCGGAGGGGATCTGGCCGCAAGTTCTGGCAGACGCCCGGCAGGGCGGCCTGAAGCGCCAGTATGACGGAGGGTTTGCGAAGATCAGCGAGATTGCGCCCGCCCGTCATGATTTGCTGCCTGCCCGATATGCCTTCGGCGCCATTCAGACGACGCGCGGCTGCCCTTTGAACTGCACTTTTTGCAGCGTGACGACGTTCAACGGAACCCAATACCGGCAGCGTCCCATCCCGGATGTGGTGCGCGAATTCCAAGCGATCCGGGAGAAACGGGTTTTGGTCGTGGACGACAACCTGATCGGCACGCGCCCGGAGCACATCGCCCGGGCCAAGGACCTCTTCCGCGCCCTGGCCCACGCCAACCTGCGCAAGCAATGGATTGCCCAGGCCACCATCAACTTCGCGGACGACGAAGAACTTCTGGCGCTGGCCGCGAAGGCCGGATGCCGCGGCGTTTTCATCGGCTTTGAATCTCCATCGCCGGAAGGGCTTCGGGAGTTGGGCAAGAAATTCAATTTGCTCAAGGGCCGGGACTTTCGGGCGTCGGTGCGGCGCATCCAGCGGCACAGCATCCTGGTGGCGGGTTCTTTTATCATCGGTTTGGACATAGATGAACCGGGCATCGGCCAACGGATCGCCAAGACGGCCAGCCGTTACGGCGTGGACCAACTCAACGCGCTGTTTCTGACGCCCTTGCCGGGTACGCGCCTGTGGGACCAGATGGAATCCGAAGACCGACTCGCGCTCACCGCGTTCCCCGAGGACTGGAAATACTACACGCTGACCTTCCCAGTGGCCCGGTACAAGCACTTGTCGCTGGACGGCGTCATCCAAGAAATGATGGCCTGCAATCGGAACTTCTATTCCCTGCCGCGCCTGCTGCGCCGGGTGTGGGACAGCTTGTGGCAACGCTGTAATCCCCTGGTCAGCCTGGTCGGCAATCTGTCTTACCGCCACAACAGCCGGGTGGACTGCGGGAGCTACGCGGACTTCCAGCGTCAGTGGCGCGATTTTCCCTGGACAAACGGAATGCAAACCAAGGCCTGAACGAATAGGAAATTGGTTGAATTTCGTCACCAACCAATCCACACCCATCGGGAACAACGTCACCGCAGTCAAACAGCTGGTCTTGCCGCTTCGTGGCAAAAGTGATGGCGAACATGTGCCACAATCTGCGGCTCGGTCATTTTGTCGGTCGTTTCCATCGTGATGACCTGCGCGCCAGTTCTATCCTTTTCGAAACGCCTTTTCAATTCGCCCTTGGCCTCCCCGGGACCAAAGATCAAAATCGCTCCGGTATCACCAAGATGGGAAATGATCAGGTCGTAGCAGCGCCCGAGATGCCCGGTGTGCTCTCTCTGGCGTGTATCATCGGCTGGAACAGCCTGGTATTCGAATCGGCCGGTGGAAGGCTCGCCGGAAGGCCGAAGCTGTTTTTCGACGCTCGATTGTAACTGGTCGCTAGATATTTAATGCTTTATCACACATTGTTGACAGGTCAATCACCCGGTGGAAAACAGAGAACGCCGCCATGTCTGCTGGAACAGGCTGAGGGGAAACAACTTACGACCGAAAGACCTCCAGTTCGGGAAAAGGGCGACTATGCCACCGAGTGGTCAAAATGATCGAGCATGAAAACCAAAACTATCGTAACCCATTGAGCCTCAACGGCCCAACTAAACTTTGCGCCCATAGGTTTTCAGGACTGGTGATATTTCGTAAGTAATTTGGGAGCAATTAAATCTACATTGATTGGAGCGGGTGAAGGGAATCGAAGCCTGCGCCGACAATCCACAAACTGCTGATAATCAACATACTACGCAAGAGGGGGAAAGGGGCTATACACAAATACGCGCACAGATTGAGAAACCGCTTGAGCCGGACCTGGCTGCGGTGGTCGCCGCGTGGCCTTCGCTGAGTGCGCCACTCAAGGCCGCAATCGTCGCCATTGCCAACACGGCGACGAACAAGGGGGGCCAGTGACACCAGGGCGGCACGTCGGCGAAGTAGAACGAGCAGAACCGGACAGCGAGCACCACTGCTCGCCGGTTCTGCGGTCGTACGCGGTGAGGACCGGCGACAGCGAGAGGCGGGGGGGTGGCGCCCAGCGCCGCCCCCCGCCTCCGCTGGGCTTGTCTAAAGCGCATATTCCGGCGCGACAACGAAAGGGAAGCGTGACCTGTTACCGTGGGGCCAGCCTGATCCAGGTGCGCCTCCGTGGGGATGTGGCGGCAGGAAACACGAGCGGTTGCGGCCCGCGCGGGGACATTGTCGAGTTCACCCCGGCTTCGCGTCGGCGGATGCTGGAACTGCTGGCGAAAGTGGAACAGGCGGCGGTGCCTCTCGCTTTTACCCTCACTTACCCGGACAACTTTCCTCTCTACCGGGAGGATTACAAAGGCCACCTTGAGGCGTTCTGTGACCGGATGCAGCGGCGTTGGCCGGGAGCGGCGGTGATTTGGAAGCTGGAATTCAAAAAGCGGCAATCGGGCAAGAACAAGGGCAAGATCGCTCCGCATTATCACCTGCTTGTTTTCGGTGTCCCCTGGCGGTTTCGCTTCAAAGAGGAGCGTGGGGAATCCGCGCGCCTGCGCCGGGTGCGTGTTCACGAGGGCGGCGAACACTGGAAAGAGGAGATTGAACTGAACGGCTCCAGACAGTGTACGGTGATGAGTGTTTGGGCCGAATTGCCGGATGGCGGGGAATTCCCGAATGGTTAAGGCGATGCGGCGGACTCGTTAAAGTGTTGGGTTTCCCGCAATTGGTTTGGTGTGGTCGGCAGCGGCGATTTTGCGCATTACCTGGCCGGGACTCGCGTGGAGCGTCTCAGGACCATCAAAGGGGCGTTTGCCTACGCGGGCAAGCGTTACATGGCGAAAAACGAGGAAATGCCGGTGATGGAACAAAAGCCGGGCCGGTATTGGGGTGTGATTGGCCGGCAACACCTGCCGCTTGGGAAGCGGGAAGATCGCGAAGTGAGCGCCAGCCAGGCGGTGAAACTGCGGCGGGTCATGCGGCGCTACCGTGTGGCGAACACGCCCCCGGAGAAGCGGAAGTTTCTGCGCAAGAGCCAACTGTGGTCGGAAGATTTTACGGCCAAGTTGTTTTGCAACGTCGAGTTCTGGCTTGAACGCCTGCCGAAATTGATTTGCCCTTGTGAGAGTACCGCAATTGTGATTCCGAATTCCGGGCTTGACCCTTTCACATGATGTATAGTAGTGGTTAACCGTCATTCGTGTATGGCGCTCGATAAAGACAGTATCACTTTGATTACAGCCATCGCCGGAGTGTCTTTCGGCCTTCTTGGTGCTGTTCTTGGCGTCGTGAACACTTGGCGGGCCATTGACCGTGACAGGATTCGTATTCGTGTCGAGCCGGCCTTTTTCATTCGCACAGATGGTATAGTGAAGATGGATGGCTACCGCCTCATTATCACTAATCTTAGCTATATTCCGGTGACGATTACTCAAGTCGGATTTACGATGCGGCACGGCAAGGATTTGCTCACTTTCGTCTCACCAATAGATTGCACGCTGCCACAACGAATGGAGGCCAGGACACGTCTTACAGCGTCCATCCCTAAACCTGACAGTCCCGATTTTTTGGACATTCGTTGCGCTTACGCCGATACAGCTTGCGGAAAGAGATTCACTGGGAATTGCAGAGCTTTCCTGCGCGAATTGAAGCGAAGTGCTGCATCCCAAAAATGAACGCACGCGCTAGGTAATTCGAGAATCTGGTCGCACGGAATTGAATGATGGACAGTGACAGACAGGCTGACCTGAGGTTTTGGCTCATCTTGGGGATAATCGCGAAAATGGTTGACTTTGGGTGGTGGCGGCGGCATTCTTCGAGAAATGAATTCAACCCGTGGACAAAAGATCGTGGAAAGTGTGCGGAAGGCGAAGAAATGCTTCGGGGCCAACTATCCAAAGAAGTTCGGTGGCGCGGCTGCCATTGAGATTCTGCGAGCCGCGTTAAAAAAGGAGGGCATCAAGACATCGATAAGGGATGTTTTTGTTAAGGGATTTCATTCGGAGATCGATCTCATCGTGCCGCAAAAGAAAGCCAAACCGTTGTGGCACTTGCTTTACAAACCCGACGAGGTGAGCGTCGCGCTCGAAGTGAAAAAAATCGGCTCGTTCGGCAAGCAAGGGCGAGACAAGATCAGGAAGGACTTCAGAGGACTGAGAAAACTAGGGGTCAAATGTGCGTATGTAACATTCGAGGATCGTGAAAACTACCGGTGGCGACCAACCAAAGAGACCCTGGGTTTTCCATGCTTCGCCTTGGCGTGGCATAAATTGACAGATGGACCATTGGAACCGACCAAGGATGACGAAGGTTGGGAAGCATTTGTTAAATTTCTCCGAAATGAGATCGCCGCCTGTCGCGGCGGCTGAGAGCGAATGGCGCACAGTCTGATTGTTCCCCTGCGCGACAGCGGAAAACAACATTGACACCCCAAGAGCGGCCTTCCATCCCTGTCTTCAATTCCCTGGTGGTGATGGCGGTGGATTCCATGTTGCGAAGGGCGGCAGGGCGCAAGCTGGAATCCAGCGACTTCACGACCAGGCACTTGTCGGGGCGGAGCGTTCGCGTGTTGGCGTTCGGCTTGGCCTTCATGTCTTTAGCAAGCCGGATGACGACACGGGAACGAGCCGCGGGGAATCGTCTGCGCCTTGACGGTTGACAAGCGGCATGAACGGTGGCACAGTTGGGAATATGACACAAAGCGCCGTTACCGTCGGTTCTCCAGCGACCCCAAAAAAGTCCTTTGGTCTGCGCGGTATTTTAGAGGACATGAAGGAGTTTAAGCGGATTTCCAAATTGCAGGGCGGTCTGGTGCCACAATCGGCGGCGGCAACGGCCCTGGGTATCAGCCGCCAGCGAGTCCATCAGCTTGTGACCGAGGGGACATTGAGCCACTGGACGTTCTACGGGATGAAATGGCTGTCTGAAAACGAGGTGGTTTCGTTCGCCAAGCTCCATCGTGGAGAGGGTGAAAACCAATACCGGCCAAGTGCAAAGCAGATGTGGAAGGCGGCGCGTGAGGGCGGGAAAGAATTCGTGAAAGGGCGGCAAGGGCAGGGCGGCTCTTGACGATAGTAAAATTGGGCCTTGACATATTTCAGTACCCGGTTCATATTGCGTCCATGCCAGAGAAAAACAGCATGGACAAGCCGGGAAGCCCGGCAGGGTTGCGACTGCTTACCAAGAAGGACGTGGCGCGTCTGCTGGCCTGTTCCATCCGCATGGTGGAAAGACTGGTGGCGTCGGGGACTTTGACGGCGGTTAAAATCCGGGGCGCGGTGCGGTTTCGGTCGAGCGATATTGAGCAAATTATGATGAAAGGAACAACATGATCTTCTCCATTGAAAGACGGCGGTTCCGGCGGGGTGGAAAAGTCGAGGAAACGCGGTCGTATTATCTGCGGTATCGCATCGGCGACATGCCGGTGGACAAGTGGGTATCGCTCGGCGTGACGGATAAACAGGTTGCTGACCAGAAGGCGCATAAATTCATCCAGGAGCGCGAGCGTGAGGCGGCGGGCATCCTTGAACCCCAAGCCGTGCGCGACTCCGCCCGGAAGCCGCTGGCGGCTCACCTGGACGATTACGTGGCTGATCTGGCGGCGCGGGGGCGCAATGGTCGCGGGGGCCGTGGGGCGCGCCTAGTTGCCTCCCGGATAAAGGCGTTGCTGCAAGCCTGCGATTGGCAGGTGCCGTGCAATGTCACCGCCGATTCGTTCATCATCTGGCGCAACCGGCAAACCTGCTCGCCGCGCACACTGAACCATTACCTGCAAGGGATGATCTCGCTGCTAAACTGGATGGAAAGGGTCGGCAGAATCAAAGCCAACCCGCTAAAGAACGTGTCCAGGGCGGATGAGCGGGGCAAACAGAAGCGGGTGCGCCGGGCCTTCACGGATGAGGAATTGCGCAAGCTGGTGGCCGGGTCGGAAGACCGGGGCATTATTTATTTCACCGCCGCGCGGACAGGATTGCGGCAAGAGGAATTGAAGCAAATGAAATGGGATGATTTGCACCTGGACGCGGATGTTCCTTTCGTGGTGGTGCGGGACTATGCGGCAAAGAACAAGAAAGAAGAATCGGTTCAACTGGTGCCGGAAATAGTCGAGGCATTGACGGCTCACCGGCCAGCCGGATGCGCGGGGACTGATCTGGTGTTTCCGAATGGCATTCCACGCGCCCGGCGTTTGACGTTGGATGCGGAAGCCAATGGCATTCCCTACCGGGATGAGTTGGGCCGGTATGGGGATTTCCACGCGCTGCGCTACACCTGGGCGACCTTTCTGCAACGCAACGGAGTGGCGCAACGGTTCGCCATGAAATTGATGCGGCACAGCGACATCCGGCTGACGGCGCAAGTCTATACCGATGAAATGCAATTGCCGATTTACGATGCAATCAAGAACCTGCCGCGTTTGGATGCGGTGCCGGGCTATACACAAATACGCGCACAGATTTTAGGCGGGAATGGTCAAACCGTGTCGCAACCTGGCGCGAAAAGCGGAGAGTTGAACCCCACGGAAACCCTTGTAAATAGGGGGATTTGTCACGCTCTGTCGCAACCTGTCACAAGTTGTCAAATGGAGCGGGTGAAGGGAATCGAACCCGCCACTTTTCTTCCGCGCCTTGCGTAACCTTGCAACCCCGTGCAACTTGCGCAAGTCCTTTTCTTCGTGTTGTCGCACGAAATCGCACCCCGCTGCAAGTTTTTTGGCACTAATTGGCACTAAAAAATCCAGCCTTTTGCCAGTGGCGATCGGCGGCGATAGCGATACTTTCGCAGAACCGTTTCCTGGCTATTGGGCTTCCGACCTTCGGAGCCGGGTGCGAACCGCGCCACCAGCCCGCGCTTCCTTTGCCCTGCAATCCATCGTCTCAAATCGTCAAAGCCAGACAACCCCGGCGCCGTAAGCGCGAAAGCTGGCGCCCTCACCTCCCTCCAAGTATCAGTCCGCCCCCTGCCACTCCGGGCAAGCCGCTGGCCTTACGCCTGCCCGCCACCCACAAGGCTACGGCCCCCCGCCTCACCCAGTCACCAAAAATCGGAAAAATGCGGCCCCGCGCCCAGATGAGGGCCAACAGCGTTGACAAGCCTCGCACCGACGTGGCACAGGAAGTGCAAAACCGCAGTGCTCGAAGAGAATATCGTGGATGTCGCTGGTCGTCTCCGTCCCGATTTTGAGGCCGGAATCCTGGGTTTCCAGGACGCAATTGCTCACGGTGATGTTGGCGGAGGGTCCGTAGTCCTGGGCCTGCCGGGAGGTTTTGACCACAATGCAATCGTCGCCGGAGGTAATGCGGCAATTGCGAATTTCGACGTTTTGGCAATGGTCGGGGTCAATGCCGTCACAGTTGGGGACATCCATGCGGTTGGTGACGGTCAGATGGTCCACGAGGACGTTTTTGCAACCGAGCATGTGGAGGCCCCAGGAGGGAGCGTCGCCAAAAGCGATGTCGCGGATTTCGAGGTTGGTGCAGCGGGTGAGAATGAACATCTTGGGCCGCCAGGGCGCAAAGAGCCACCATTCGCCCGCCGCGTCGTAACGGGTCATGAAGGCGAGTGACTGGCCGTTGATGCTGCCGGCGCCGGTGATTTGGAGGTAATCGGCGTTGAGGGCGGTGATGACGCCCTCGCCCTGATAGTCGGCGCGGTTGGTGCTGATGAGCAACTGGCCGTCGAGATGAAAATCAATGCCGCCGCGCAGTTGCAGGGTGCTGACCAAGAAGCGGCGCCCGCCCGGCATAACGCTGGCGCAAAGCAGCCAAGGCGGCCCGCCCAACCGCTAACGCATGTGCTTTTCCAGCCGTTCCACCTCGCTTTTGAGGGCCTCAGTGATGCGGTGTTTGGCCAGATAAACCTGGTTCATCGAAACGCCAAAACGCTCCGCCACTTTTTCCGGGGGCCAGCCTTTACGGACGCAAGAATCGAAAATGTGGTACTTCTGTGGGTCCACCCGGCGTTTGACGCGGTCCAAGGCGGCGTCGAGCAAGTTCTGTTGCCATTCCCGTTCCCAAACCTGATTAAACTCCTGGCTGGCCGGGTCAGCGATCTGGTCAATGAAGCTGGTTTGCGTTTCGGAATCTCTCTTCTTGGTCTCCACTGTTCCCCCTCGGTGCCGTCTGCGGAATTGATCCAGAATCCGCCACCGCGTCATATTGAGCAGCCAAGCCTTGAAGGAGCCGATGGCCGGATTGTAGGTGAAATCTGGCATGTGTTTAGCCACCGCCAGCATCGTCTCCTGCACCACGTCCTGCGCCTCCGCGTCGGTCATGCCGGACTTGCGTGCCACGCCATAAATCAAGCGCCAATAAGTATCAAAAAAATCCTGCCAACTGGCCTGATCCTGCCAGTTCTTCAACCGCTGGATCAGCGTCGCACGGGTCTGAATTAATGGATCGGCCGGGGGTAGCATAATATCACCTAAACATGCGGCGGTCCGGGTGATTTGACAAGGAAATATCAATTCCGGCTGCAATTCAGACAATGGTCCAAGGCTCCTTCTACTTGCTGCGCCGCAAATGCGGCAAACCCAATTGCCGCTGTGCCTCAGGTCAACTCCACGCCTCCTGGGTCCTGACCCGCAGTGAGGCGGGCAAGGACCGGATTTATT